>BNJS01000558.1_pt1 | contig 36939 bp, 44 predicted proteins | sample 8540461 | NCBI WGS metagenome assembly BNJS01 (sample SAMD00202454, study PRJDB9452) | human saliva metagenome | isolation source: human saliva | place: Japan
AGTGGTTGATTTTATATTATTTTCTTTAGATTATAATATCCAAACTAGCAAAGTAGAAGATTGCCTATTGTTGCAATAAAGAAATGTAGAAGTATAGTAAGAAAGTGTAATCCCAGCCCATGTTCCAATTGAGCAATGAAATTGATATAACAATCATTAGTCCAACTTTGTTAGTAAGGTACCTAGCTGCACTAGCAGGAACTGTTAAAAGTACAAACATTAATAGTGCCCAACAACTACTTTGTTTTTCTTTTATTGCCATGGAAGAAATCCTTTTGAATTGGTAGGATACAAAGTCCCATTGAAAGGAAGTTCCTCATCTATTTGTCTAAACTGAGGCATAACCAAGTGTAGGATTTTCCAGTTAGCTTAATTTCATCTGTTTTATTTAACTTTCCAAGTATGTTGTTAAGTAATGTTGTTTTTACCAACACCGTTTTTCCCAACAACAGCGACAACATCTCCGAAGATACAGAAAAGAAATGTTGTCTAAAATTGTTTTATCTCCTATTGAATAAGTGAGATTTTTATAAGTTCAGTCATAAAATCTCCTAAATTATTTAAATTTTTATTTGTTTTATTTCGAATATAAAAAGAAGAGATACGATTTAGAATCTCTTCTTTATATTATACTACATATTTATAATATGAAGACTAATTTTTAATTGTTGGTTCGAAATCATGCGGATCAACTGAAGTTGAAGTAATAATAGATGAAACCTGCTTTATCTCCTGCAATACTCTTAGCTACTTCTGCATCAAAAAGTTTACTGAAGTAACAATTTTAGTTTTACTTTCCAGGGTTTAAAGAGAGCTCTGGAAATTTGTTTTGCTGAACATCCGACTCAAGCAGTGCAGATGCAGCAACAGTGAAAGTGTTTTAAAAATTGACGTCTCATTTGTAATATTCATCCGTTATTCGTAATTATTACGCGTTCCAATAGACTATAGTACCTTACTTTAATGATCAAGATGTTAAACGAGAAATTATTTTGATTAGAATGAGAAATTAATAAACATTGTCTTAGCTATATACTGTATACAATTTATTAACTCAGATTATCCTGATACTTTGGAAATATCATAGTAATTATGAGTAAAACCCAGTGTAATAGATACTTATGGTTGTTTTATGCTATATAATTAATAAAGTTGAGTGCAAATCAACATATAACACGACGACATTTGGGTAGCTGTCTCGGTGCGATTTAAGGTGCAGTAAGCCCAGAGAGTGTCAGGAGAGAAAACTACAGGAGGAGAAAATAACTATGAGCAGCATTTTCAATGAAACAATTTATTAGAAGCTGGTGCACACTTCGGTGACCAAACAGAGAAGATGGAAACCCCAAAATGGACAAATACGTCTTCACAGAAAGGAAACGTACATCTCTACGACTATCGACTTACAAAAACAGTTGACAGGTTTGACTGAAAGCATACGAATTGCGGCTAAAATCAGCGTATGAATCAAGGCGGATGTTATTCGTAGGTACTACAAGCACAAAGATGCTGTCAGTAGCAGCCGAAAGTAAATTGGTCAATACTACATCAATCACCGTTGGTTGAGGTGGAACTTTAACTTCTTCCACAAAACCATTAAAGGACGTATTGACAGAATCGCTGAAATTGATGGAAGCTGACGAGAGTATCTGGAAGTGGTCACCTAGAAGTTATCCGAATCAAGAAAAGAGAATACGATAGCAATTAAAACAAATTCCTAGGGTGGAATCTAGAAATGAAAAGGGTATGCGAGACGCACTCTTCGTAGTAGATCCTCAGAAAGAGCACAACGCTATTGCTGAAAGCTAAAAAGTAGGAATTCACACCTGTGGTTGGTATCGTAGATACAAACTGCGTGATCGAGATGACGTTGATTACGTAAATCCCTGCAAACGACGACGCTATCCGTCGGTTAAATTATTAACTAGCTAAAATGGTAGACGCTTTTGTAGCTAGCAAACTGGGAAAGCATCGAAGGAACTGGAAGAAGCTTTTTAGTGAAGAGTAGAAGCAACAGAAGAATAATCTAAAGATAAAATATAAATAAAAATATAAAAATAAAATAACGGAGCAAATCAAAATGGCACAAATTACAGCCTGTTTGGTAAAAGAATTAAGAGAACGTACTGGTGCTGGGTATGATGGACTGTAAAAAGCACTAACTCAAACTGATGGAGATATCGAAACTGCGAGCAATCGACTACCTAAGAGAAAATGGTATCGCTAAAGCTAGCTAGCTGACAGAATCGCTGCAGAAGGATCTTTCTACATCGAGGTTAAAGGTAACAGCTGTTATCTTTTGAAATTAACTCAGAAACTGACTTGCTAGTAAAAACGAAAAATTCAAGTTTAGCTTTAGTATAAAAATGTTGCAGAAGCTATCTTAGCAGCTGAACCTAAAAACTTTAGAAGAAGCTCTTCAAGTTGAAGCTCAAGGTGGAACTGTAGAAGCAGTAATTAACGAAGGAATTGCTACAATCGGTGAAAAACTTTCATTAAGAAGATTTGAAGTTGTTTCTAAAACATGATGCTGATGCATTTTGGTGCATATTCTCACATGGGAGGAAGAATCGGTGTTCTTACCTTGTTGAAGGAAGCACTGATGAAGAAGCAGCTAAAGATGTTGCAATGCACATCGCTGCATTTTAGCTCAAATACTTTAGACGAAAGCGAAGTACCAGCTGATGTACTTGAGCACGAGAAAAAGTATTAACTGAGCAAGCATTAAACGAAGGAAAACCTGCTAACATCGTTGGAAAAAATGATCGTTGGTAGAATCAAACAAATTCTTAGAAGAAATCACAGTTGTTAAACAAAAAATTTGTTAAAGACGATAGTTTCACTGTTGAAAAATTCGTAGCTTCAAAAGGTGGAAAACTTACACAATTCGTACGTTACGAAGTTGGTGAAGGTATCGAGAAAAAGAAGATAACTTTGCTGAAGAAGTAATGAGCCAAGTTAACGCTAGCAAATAATAATTCTCTATTTAATATATACTATTAAAGAGGTTAAGCACACTTCTGTGTGTGCTTTTTAAAAATGAGTATAGTAGAAACAATAATGTCTTTAATTTATTAGGAGGATAAAAATGGCTACTAAATATAAAAAGAGTTTTTATATAAACTTAGTGGTGAAGCACTAGCAGGTGGAAAAGGATTTGGAATAGATTCTGAAGTTGTTAATAAAATAACTTCTCAAATCGTTGAAGTAGTAAAACAAGGGGTAGAAGTCGCTATCGTTGTTGGTGGTGGAAACATCTGGCGTGGTAAAAACAGGTGAAGAACTAGGTATGGAACGTGCCACAGCAGACTCAATGGGTATGTTAGCTACAGTTATGAACTCATTAGTATTACAAGATTCATTAGAGCAAAAAGGTGTTGATACACGTGTGTTAACATCAGTTGAAATGAAAGCAATGGCTGAGCCTTACATCAGAAGACGTGCAATCAGACACCTAGAAAAAGGACGTGTTGCTATCTTTGCAGCTGGTATAGGTAATCCATATTTTTCAACAGATACTACAGCAGCATTACGTGCAAAAGAAATAGGAGCTGAAGCTATTTTAATGGGTAAAAATGGAGTTGACGGAGTTTACTCTGCTGATCCTAAACTTGATAGTACAGCAACAAAATACGATAAGTTATCATACATGGATATTATGAACAAAGGGTTAACAATTATGGATTCTACAGCTATTACATTCTGTATGGATAATCACCTGCCAATTATTGTCTTTTTCAATAGATGAAGCAGAAAACTATTGTTAAAGTTGTTTCTGATTCAAACTTTAGGAACAATTATTGAATAAAATTTATATTAGGAGTTTACAATTATGCCTGAACAAATAATGAGTAATTTAAACGAGAAAATGGAAAAAAAGCTATTGCTAGTTTACGTCGTGAATTAGCATCAATTAGAGCTGGTAAGCTAGTGCAGCTGTTTTAGATAGATTAACAGTTGATTACTACGGTGTACCAACTCCAATTAACCAAGTAGCAGGTGTTTCTGTACCAGAACCAAAAATGCTTTGTTATTTCTCACATGAAAAAACTTTATTAGGGAGATATTGAAAAAGCTATTCAAGCTTCTGATTTAGGATTAAATCCTTCAAACGATGGATACAGTAATCCGTATCGTATTCCCAGCATTAACTGAAGAACGCGTAAAAGAGCTTGCTAAATTAGTAGGCTAAAAGAATCTGAAGGTGCTAAGTTGCAGTACGTAATGTGCGTCGTGATGCTATGGATTCAATGAAAAATTAGAAAAAGCTCTCAAATTACTGAGGATGATCTAAAAGGATATTCTGATGATATTCAAAAAGTCACATGATAAATTCAGTAGCTGAAATCGATAAAGTAACTAAAAGAAAAACAAGACGAGTTAATGAGCGTATAATATTATGGAAATGACAGAAGTTATTGCTAAAAATTAATTCATTAAACGCTACAGAGCGTGAATTAACACTGAGGAATCAGAAGAATTAGCTACATATAGACAATTATATTTACAAAATTTTAAAAGCTAATATGCGAAACATATTAGATAATACAAAAGTAATTAATGAAAAACGGAGAAGATATAACTCCCTAAGAAGAAAGGAAATTAACAATGAGTGCAACTGCAGTTACAATTTTAGTTGAGCAATTTGCTTTACTCTGATAGTGTAGTAGGAGGGTTCTTCCTAGCAAGACGTAATTTCATGAACTACATGGATCCTCAAATTAACGAAGATATGGTTATGAGTATGATAGAGTCAAATGGGACAAAAACTATCCTCGTAAAAATCAACCAAGTTATGAGCAACATGCAAAAAGCACAAAAACAAGCTCAAAACAAATGAAAAATAATAAAATTAAACAGATGTGTAAAAATGCACATCTGTTTTTCAGTTAATTTACAGTAAAAATTCTTTTTCTAAAGAAGATTTAACTTCTATTATATGTATCTGTAACAGGATGCGGAAATACTAACTTTTAATGCACTAGATACATTTTTATCGTATTTATAACCATCCTTAGAGTAAAGTTTATCACCTATGATTGCAACATCATTAGAAGCTAAATGAACACGGATTTGATGTGTTCGTCCAGTTTCTAAACGATACAGTTACTATCTTATTTTTGATCTATTTAACACAATCAAGTATATTAGTTATTGCATCTTTCCATTTCTTGTTACTAGCCATTTTATTTTTCTTTACTATCACGACCTATATTAGTATTGATAGTTTGTGGTTTTATATTATTTTTATAAGCGCAGAATAGCAACGTTTAATTTGTCTTTGTTCAAACATCTGATCTAGTTTTGCTTTGATTAATGGTGTTTTTGGCTAATATTACTAATCCACAAGTATCAGATATCTAGTCTATGGATAGGGTTCTAAGTAGTTGTAGTCAGAAATTAAATAGTTTACCATGTATCTGTCTTCTAATCCTATATCATAGGATGTGTTTTTATACCGAATGGTTTTAGATACAACTAATAAGATAATCATCTTCAAATTCTTTTAGTTATATGAGATTTTCTAGAATTTTCTTTATAGTTTCGATGTTCCTAAATCGATGTTAATTTCTAGTATATCTGTTGTAGTTAAGGGTGAATTTCAAGTCCGCTTCATTTAGAATTAATTTTAATTGTTTCTTTATTATGATGACTATTCATTCTGATTAGTATGATATTTTTTTGAAACTTTTAGAAATTGACTTAAGTAACTCTCAACTGATAGGGAAAGTGTTGTATATTGAATTTCATTGATACCTTGATTTATTTCTTTCTTAATAGTACCATTATATACTAAAATCGTATAAGATAATAAAGAATAAATAGAGTTTATTCATATTTATAAATTAAACAGTTAGGTAATTTTAACTTGATTTTAACTTATAAAATATAGATCATATAATTTGTGATTTAATTATACTAAACAGAGTGTTTACTAATAATAAACTTAAATAACGATAAGTTTACTAATGGTAAACAATTATTACAGTAAGTTAGATAATAATAAACATAGATAACGAAAAAGTTAGATATTGATAAACAAATATTTTAACTTTTTACTAAAAAGGAGAAGTTATGTATTCTATAGGTGAAAGATTAAAAGACTACGTATACAAAAGAACCTCACCCAAGAAGAACTTGGTGAACGTACAGACCTTGAGTAAAGGATATATATCTCCAGGTAGAGCGTGACCTAGCATCGCCATCAATGGAAACTTTTTAATATATTACAAGTATTAGGTTGTGCACCCTAAAGACTTTTTTGATAAAGAAAGTACATAGTCAGAAAGTTTATTATTCATTAGAAGATCAAACTAGTTATGAAGAGACTGATGAAGGATATGAACTTACTTGGTTGGTTCCAGAATCTAATGAAAAAGGAAATGGAATCACTAATATTAAGATTAGAAAAAATGTAATTATAAAACATTTGATCCCTCAGAATCTGAAACATTATGTTATGTTTTTAAAAGGAAATGCAAATTAAAAATTAGGTGATGAAGAATACATTGCCTCTAAAAAATGAAAGTTTTTATTTTTTTAGCTACATCTGAACATAGGATATCAAATCCATTTGATGAAGAATGTGAAGTTTAATAGTAACTACTAATTCGTATTTATAAAGGAGAAAATAATGGCAAATATTGTTGAATTTAAAAATGTAAATATGTCTTTTGGTAATAATAAAGTACTAAAAGATATTGATCTAGAAATTGAAAAAGGTAAATTCTACACATTACTAGGGCCTAGTGGATGTGGAAAGAGTACTATTCTTAAAATTGATTGGTGGATTCTTAAGTCCAACTTCGGTGATGTATTATTAGACGGTAAAGTAGTAAATGACTTACCAGCTAATAAACGACATGTCATACAGTTTTTCCAAGACTATGCTTTTATTCCCTCATATGAATGTTTTTGAGAATGTAGCATTTGGATTGAAAAATTAAAAATGAGAAAAAGAGATTATTAAGAAAAAGTAAAAAGCTCTTAAAACAAGTTAACTTAGCAGGATTTGAAAATCGTGAGTTAACTGAGATGAGTGGTGGACAAAAACAACGTGTTGCTATCGCTCGTGCTATTATTAATGAACCGGAAATTATTCTTTTAGATGAATCATTATCTGCATTAGACTTAAAGTTACGTCAAGAGATGCAATATGAGCTTCGTGAGCTTCAACAACAAACGGGAATTACATTTATCTATGTAACACATGACCAAGAGGAAGCTCTAGCGATGAGTGATTATATCTTTGTTATGAATCACGGTAAAATTGAACAAAGTGGTACACCTACTGATATTTATGATGAACCGGTTAACCGTTTTGTAGCTGATTTCATTGGTGAATCTAATATTGTTAATGCAGTAATGTTAGATGATTATCTAGTTGAAATTTACGGTAAAGAATATGAATGCGTGGATGCTGGATTAGATAAAAATAAACGTGTAGAAGTAGTTATTCGCCCTGAGGACTTAGAAATTACAAGTGCTGAAAAAGGAAAAATTAATGTTGTTGTTGATACACAATTATTTAGAGGAGTTCACTATGAAATTTGTTGTTTAGATGATCAATATAATGAATGGATTGTTCATTCAACAAAAGAAGCAAAACCGGGGGCTGCCGTAAGCTTAAACTTTGATCCTGAAGCAATTCACATCATGGTACCTGGAGAAACAGAAGAAGAATTCGATGCTCGTCTTGAATCATATGAAGAGGAGGAGTAAAAATGTTTAATAAAAACTCGTTCATTTTTATGATTCCATATGTAATGTGGATGTTACTTTTTGTAGTATTTCCAATTGTACTTATCGTCTATCATTCATTTTAGAGATATAGATGGAAACTTCACATTAGCTAACTATAAAATATTCTTTAGTAGCACATATGTACTTATGACACTTTTATAGTTTTTGGTATGCTTTTCTAATTACATTAATATGTTTTAGTAATTAGTTATCCATTAGCGTTTGCTATTAATAAAAAGTAAAGCATAAAGAACTATTACTTTTACTAATTATATTACCAACATGGATTAACATCTTATTAAAAACTTATGCGTTCTTAGGATTATTTGGTGAATATGGAACTATTAATAGTTTCTTAGAATATTTAGGTATCAGGTAGTCAAAGTTTACTATTTAATTCGTTTTAGTTTCATGTTCGTATCTAGTTACATATTCTTACCATTTTATGCTATTACTACATATATATAACTCTGTATCTGGTATGAATAAGAACTTGATTGAAGCATCTTATGATCTAGGAGCAGATTTTTAAAACTACATTTTATGAAAAATTATTTTACCTCTTAGTATTAATGGGGTGAAAAACTGGTATTCAGGTTACATTTTATTCCTGCGTTATCTCTATTCATGATTACTCGTTTAGTAGCAGGAAATAAAATAATAAACTTAGGTACAGCTATTGAAGAGCATTTCTTAGTTACTCAAAACTGGGAGAGTAGGTTCTACAATCGCAGTATTCTTAATAGTAGTAATGGGTATCATATGATACTCACTAATACAAAAGACAAAAACAAATTTTGGAGGTAGAAAAATAATGAAACTAACTTCAAAACTATATTTAGGGGGTTATCTTTTGCAATTTTATACATACCTCTAATTTACCTAGCTTATTTCTCATTTAACTCCAGGAAAAACAATGATTGATTTTTGAAGGTTTTTCTTGGAAACATTATTTAGAATTATTTCGAAAAATACTCGTATGATGATTATTGTAATTAACACAGTGGTAGTTGCATTATTATGTGGACTATTTTCAGCAATCTTTGGAACTTTAGGTGCTTTAGGATATATTCTTTAAAATCAAATAAACAAAAGAACTCTTTCCTAGTTGGTAATAATATTCTGATTGTTAGTCCTGATGTTATAATCGGGATGTTCATTCTTATTAATGTTTACTTTCATTTCTAAAATATACTGGATTAGAAACAATCCAAGGATTCTGGTCGGTGTTATTATCACATATTGCATTTCAGTATTCCAATAGTAGTACTTATGGTATTACCTAAATTATATGAAATGCCTAAAAGTATGGTAGATGCTGCAATTGACCTTGGTGCTTCTTATCCGCAAGTGTTAAGCAAAAATTGTTATTCCTTACATTACTCCAGGGATTTGGGCAGGATTTTTTTCATGGGGTTAACATATTCATTAGATGATTTTGCTGTTACATTTTTCGTAACAGGTAATGGATTCCAAACTTTATCAGTTGAAATTTACTCAATGGCAAGACAAGGAATTAACTCTACAAATTAAATGCATTTATCTACAGTATTTAACTATCTTTCGTTGTTGTGGCAGTACTTATTTATTATGTAATTAATACTAGTAAATTAAAAAGGGAGGTAAGATAATATGAGAAAAATTACTTATTTCAGCTATTTCAATTTTTAGTAATCTGCTTAGGACTTTTATATAGTCGTAATTTTTATAGATAGTTCAAATAGTGGAGATAAACAAACATTAACAATTTTTCAACTGGGGAGAATATATTGATCCAGATTTAATTAAGAAATTTGAAGAAGAAACAGGGATTTCAGTTGTTTATGAAACATTTGATTCTAACGAAGCGATGCTTACAAAAAAATACAAGCCGGTTCAACACCGTATGATATAGTTATTCCATCAGATTATATGATTAAGAAGATGAAAAATTAAATCTTCTAAAAATTAGATCATAGTAAAATTGAAGGTTTTTGACAATATTGATCCACAATTTAGAGATAAAAGTTTTTGATCCAAATAATGAATTTTCAATTCCTTATTTCTGGGGAACGTTAGGTGTTTTTATATAATAAGACTAAAGTTCCAGAAGATTTAAAATTTGAAAAAGTGGAATGATTTATGGGATATAAGATTAGCTAAATAATATCTTGTTAATTGATGGAGCTCGTGAAATGATGGGAATTGCTCTTCAATCTGAAGGAATTCTGTAAATGATACTAATGAAGTAAATCTTAAATTTAGCAGAAAGAAAAATTAGAACTTCTTCATCCTAATGTAAAAGCTATTAATGCAGATGAGAAAAAAATGCTTATGATTAACAATGAAGCATGGGCTTCTGTAGTATTCTCAGGTGATGCTAAAAGCTATCATGGGTGAGAACGAAAATATGGTATATGCCCTACCGAAAAGAAGGAACGAAATCTATGGTTTGATAACATTGTAATTCCAAAAACTTCTAAAAACGAAGAAGCGGCATACAAATTTATTAACTTTATGTTAAAAACCAGAAAATGCAGCGAAAAACTCTGAGTTTATTGGATATGCAACACCGAATACTAAAAAGCTAAAGAATTACTTCCAGAAGAAACTACTAGCGATGAACAATTTTATCCTGATTTAGAAAGTTTTCGGTAAATAGAGCAGAAGTGTATCAAGACTTTAGATCCAAAAATGCTTCAATTTTACAAATGATTTATTCTTTGAAATTCAAGATTAATAATAGAAATAAAATAAACGAGATTATCAAATTTGGTAATCTCTGTTTTAATATTAGAATCCATCTAACTTTTTAACTCTTCAGTTTTTGAAAATGTAATGTTTTTCTCAGAACCAAAGGTACATAGCTTTTAAATTTCAAGTAGAATTTGGTTTTAAGTCATTAACGTTTGCTAAGGCTTCTCCGACTTTTATTTCCATTTGCATCATTATAGGGAATTGTAACTTTGAACATATGATTTTTCTTTATCAGTATTATTCTTTAGTACACCTGTAACGTAACTTGTAAATGAATCCTTCTCTACATTTAGTTCAGAAACTTCATATTTAGCTTTTTTGTGTTTCTTGTGCAGAATTTTTCACCTCGACATCTTTTTCTTACTACCTGTTGTTTGCTGAACAATTAAAAATAAGTACAATTGCAGCTAAAATTATAAACCAAACTCTTTTTGTAGATAGGCTTTTTGTACATATACATTTCCGTCTTGATCTGTAATGCCATAATAATTCCTCCGTAAAAATTTTTATACTAACATTATATATATATATATATTTAGTCAAGTGAAATCATAATTGATAGCTTAATTATTTTTTTGGATTGGAAATATATATAGATAAAGATAGAGTAAGAATTTTTAACGGTTGTAAAATGTAAATGGTATTTAAAGAAAACTCAGTTTCGGTAATAATTAAACTTCAAATAATAAACGATAGGATGTTTAAAAATGCTATATAGCCATTATTTAACACCCTATTTTATATTTTTACGTAGTTTTTATGTAATAAAAATAATTCTATTATTTTTCAAATATAGAATTACTATAATTAAGTGATTTCAATACAACCTATAGCAACTCTAAATTTCGTTGACAAAAAGACTAAAGCTCTAGTATAATAAATTATTAAGAAGAATTGTATTTATTAATAAAAATTTTAAAATATTCTATATTTGTCTTCCGAGAATTAATAAAAAGGAGAAAGTTATTATGAATAATAGAGGACAAAATGTGAATCCAAACTGGAGCGCCTCAAAATCATCACCCGAATCAAGGTTATCCTCAACAAAAACGACCAATACCAAGGAAAATGGTTATAATGGACAAAAGCCACAGTATAATAATCAACAATATCAGGGGTATAATAACAATCAAAAATCCACAATATAGAGGACAAGGGTATAATGCTCAATCACTTCAAAATAATAATATGAATAACCCTCAATATAGAGGACAAGGGTATAATGCTCAATCACCTCAAAATAATAATATGAATAACCTTCAATATAGAGAACAGGGGATATAATGGACAAAATCCACAATTTGGTAATCCGAATAATCCACAGTTCAGTAATCAAAAATGGATACAATAATCCCTAATCAATTTAATCCACAATCTGGTAATAACCAAAAACTTTAATCCTGAATCATGGACCTAAGATGGATAGTAAAATGATAGGATATATAACTCGCTAGCAGTGCTGCGATTTTGGTTGTATTATAGATATTTATGTTCTCTAGTGGCAGTGGAAAACTAGGTGGAGCAACACCTGGAAGAAGCTGTGAAAATGGGATATCTGCAACGAAAGATGGTGATTTTAAAAAAATAGTAAATAATATTTACTTTGAAAGTGATGAAGCTAGAACTAAAGCTTTAGAAGAATTTAATAACCTAACTGATGGTGCACTAAAATGCACTAAAACATTTAGTGATATAGAGATTGGAGAAGTAAAATCAATTAATGAAAAATAGAGCTAAAAGTTGAATTAAAATTTAGTGGAGATACTACAAAAACTATACATGAAAAAGTAGACGGTAGATGGTTTGTAGAGGATAATTTAGTTTTAGATTTATAATTTGAAATAATAAAATTATATAATAAATTATAAAAGGGTAAATCAATTGATTTAATAAAAATTAAATTATTTGATTTTACTATATTATATTTAGTTTTATAAGACATTTATAATTATTCTTTAACTTTGTTAGCATCTTTGACAAATGCAGTATTCTTAAAGTATAATAAGATAAAAAAGTGCATCTATTAACACTTATAAAAGTTACAATTTTTCACGAAATAAAAGGAGAAAGTTATTATGAATAATAGAGGCCAAAAATGTAAATCCGAATGGAGCTCCCTCAAAAATCATCACCCGAATCAAGGTTATCCTCAACAAAACAACCAATACCAAGGAAATGGTTATAATGGACAAAATCCACAAAATTTTAATAGAAATGTAAATAATCAAAATCCATATCAAAAACCAAAATTCACAAGCAAATAACGTGAATAATCCACAATTCCAAGGATATTCAAATGGTCAAAATCAACCTCAAAATAATAATATGAATAATCCACAATATAGAGGACAAAGGGTATAATGCTCAATCACCTCAAAATAATAATATGAATAACCTAACAATATAGAGGACAGGGTTATAATGGTCAAAATTCACAATATAATAATATGAATAACCAACAATATAGAGGACAAGGAAATAATGGCCAAAAATCCTCAATTTTGTAATCCGAATAATCCACAGTTCAGTAATCAAAATGGATACAATAATCCTAATCAATTTAATCCACAATCTGGTAATAACCAAAAACTTTAATCCTATGAATCGTGGACCTAAGATGGATGAGTAAAAATGATAGGATACATAACTGCGGCAGTGCTGCGATTTTGGTTGTACTAATGATATTTATGTTCTCTAGTGCAGTGGGAAACCAGGTGGAGCAACACCTGAAGAAGCTGTGAAAAATGCGATATCTGCAATAAAAGATGGTGATTTTAAAAAAATTAGCAAATAATATGTACTTTTGAAAGTGATGAAGCTAGAACTAAATTTTTAGAGAATTTAAAAACCTAAATGATAATGAAAAAATTGAACTAGTTAATAAATTTAGTGAGGTTGAGATTGGAGAAGTAAAATCAATTAATGAAAATAGAAGCTAAAGTTGAATTAAAAAGGTGGTGAGATACACGACCTATGTATGTGAAAAAGTAAACAGTAGATGGTTTATAGAGGATACAAATAGTAGATTTATAATTTGAAATAATAAAATTATATAATAAATTATAACAGGGTAAATCAATTAATTTAATAAAAATTAAATTATTTGATTTACTTTTTATATTATATTTGTTTATAGGAACTGTTACAATTATTCTTTTAACTTTGTTGGCATCTTTGACAAATGCAGTGTTCTTAAAGTATAATAAGATAAAAAGAATTGCATTTTATTAAAACTTATAAAAGTTACAATTTTTCACGAAATAAAAGAGAAAGTTATTATGAATAATAGAGAACAAAATGTAAATCCAAATGGAACGCCTCAAAAATCATCATCCAAATCAAGGTTATCCTCAACAAAACAACCAATACCAAGGAAAATGGTTATAATGGACAAAAATCCACAAAATTTTTAATAGAAATGTAAATAATCAAAAATCCATATCAAAACCAAAATTTACAAGCAAATAACGTGAATAATCCCACAATTTCAAGGATATTCAAATGGTCAAAATCAACCTCAAAAATAATATGAATAATTCACAATATAGAGGACAAGGGATATAATGCTCAATCACCTCAAAATAATAATATGAATAATCCACAATATAGAGGACAGGATATAATGCCCAATCCCCCCCCAAAAAAATAAATGAATAACCCCAAAATAGAGGACAGGGATATAATGCTCAATCACTCAAATAATATGAATAATCCACAATATAGAGGACAGGGGATAAGTCAATCACCCAAAATAATAAATGAATCCCACAAATAGGGGAAAGAACTCCTCAATTTGGTAATCCGAATAATCCACAGTTCAGTAATCAAAATGGATACAATAATCCTAATCAATTTAATCCGCAATTTGGTAATAATCAAAAACTTTAATCCCTATGAATCGTGGACCTAAGATGGATAGTAAAATGGTAGGATATATAACTGCTGCAGTTGCTGCGATTTTAGTTGTATTAATGATATTTATGTTCTCTGGTGGCAGTGGGAAAACTAGGTGGAGCAACACCTGAAGAAGCTGTGAAAAATGCGATAGTCTGCAACAAAAAGATGGTGATTTTAAAAAAATTAGTAAATAATATTTACTTTGAAAGTGATGAAGCTAGAACTAAAGCTTTAGAACAATTTAACAACCTAGATGGTACTAAAAAAAGCATCGATAGAACTAGCTAAAAAAACATTTATTGATATGATTGAGATTGGTGAAGTAAAATCAAATTAATGAAAATAGAGCTAAAGTTCAATTAAAAAGCTAAAGGGAATGATCTACTAAAACAATTGGGTGGAGATACTACACGAACTACATATGTAAAAAAAGTAAACGGTAGATGGTTTATTGAAGACAATCTTTTTCTAAAATTTTTAAGACTAAGAATTTTTTTCTTAGTCTTTTTTTACTATAAGTAAACTTAAAAATATGGTATAATATATAAGTTAAAATAATTTAGGAGGTTTGTATGTTTCAAGCATTATATAGGAAATATCGACCACAAACATTTGCTGATATAGTAGGTCAAAATCACATAGTTTCTGTATTGAAAAATGCGATTGATAAAGATCAGATAAGTCATGCCTATTTATTTTATGGATCTCGAGGTACAGGGAAGACTTCTATTGCAAAAATCTTTGCTAATGAAGTTAATAGAAACGAAGAATATCAAAAAGAAAAATGTAGATATTATCGAAATTGATGCAGCTAGTAATAATGGTGTTGATGAAGTACGTGATATAAAAGAAGCAATTAAATTTTTGCCAACAGAAGGTAAATATAAAGTATATATAATCGATGAAGTGCATATGCTAACTACAGCAGCATTTAACGCATTATTAAAAACTTTAGAAGAACCACCTGCTCATGTTATTTTTTTATTCTAGCAACTACAGAAATTCATAAAATACCAGCTACAATCTTATCACGATGTCAGAGATTTGAATTTAAGAATCTTTCGCAAGAACAATTAATTGATAGATTAAAGTACATTTCAGAAAAAGAAAGTTTAGTAATAGAAGATGCAGCTATAGAGAAAAATTGCAACTCTCGCTAAAGGAGGTCTAAGAGATGCGATTAGTATACTAGATCAAGTATCTAATTATTCTGAAGAAATTACATTAAATCATATACTAGAAGTAACTTCTTCAATAAGTGAAGATGATATACTTGAATTTTTATAGAAACCTTTTTACAAGGTGATGTTACAAAAATCCTTGTTAACATATAATAACTTCTGTATCTCAAGCTAAAGATACTAAATTGTTACTTAATGATCTTATCAATGTAACACGAGATGTAGTGGTATATAAGAATTTAAAAAGATACAAAAGCATACTGCATATAATATAGAAAAAAATAGCAGAAGAAGTTAATAATATAAAGTTTTGATTATTTTTACAAGATTATTGAATACTTATCACAAACGGAGCAATATATAAGATTTTCTACAGAGTATATGAGTTATATGCAAATTTGTATTGTAAAAAAATATGTTCAAAAAGAAGATAGTATTAATCAAGTTACCGTTGCTAATAGTGTAGAAAAAGACAGTTTCAAATACAAGAACTGTTGAGCTAGAAAATAGAATTAAAATATTAGAAGATAAGTTAAAATCAATTAGGACAAAATCTAAATAGTTTATCAGTAAATTCTATTAATAATACTTCACATGGTGAGTCACAGAATAGTACAAATGAAGAAGTAAATACAACAAGTTGGCAGGAACACCTAAAGAAGAAATAAAAAGAAGTTATAATAAAAAGATAAGACTAAAAATTATAGAACTTATGAAGACTTCAATGAGAATTTTTACCAATTATGCAGCAAATGTGTTTTAAGAAAGATTATAAATGAAAGTTTGCATACAAATAATCCAGAAGTAGCAACTATGAGAGAATTATTTAGTTCTTGTCAGTTGGTAGCTTCTTCTAAAGAAGGAGGATTATTAGTATTTTAATGAAGTAGATAATATGGTGAAAATGGCTCCTAAATTCTAAATATAAAAAGTATTTGGAAAGTCTATTCAAGAGATTTATAGAGTAGATTATTCGATTTATATACTTTTACAAGATCATCAGTACACAATTCTTAAAGATGAACTTGAAAAATCCGAGTAATAGAAAAGTACAATGATTGAAGAAGAAGCTGAAGAAAAAGCAGTTAACTAAAAATTGATGAGTTATTTGGAGACATAATAATCGAAAACTAATATATGAAAAAGATGCTTGAAAAACAATTGAAATAACTTGAAATAAAATTGCAAAATTATTGACAAGTAGTAAAAATTTAAATAGAATTATAATATAAATTAGACATTTAGGAGGAAATATTATGTGGAATGGGAAATATGCAACAAATGATGAGAAAAGATGCAAAAATGCAAAAGGACATGTTAGCAGCCCAAGAAGGATTAAAAAGATCAAACTGTTGAAGGGAACTGTATCAGGAGGTATGGTAACAGCAATAGCTAATGGTGATGGAAAAATATTAGATATTAAAATTAAAGAAGAAGTAGTTGATCCAGAAGATATTGAAATGCTTCAAGATATGATTTTAACTGCAGTAAATGATGCACTAGAAAAATCTACTCAACTAAAAAGAGAGAAACATTAGGTAAATTTACAAACGGATTAAAACATCCCAGGTCTATAAGATGCAAATATCCTAAACCGATTTTAGATTTAATAGACAGTTATTCATTGTTACCTGGAATAGGAAAGAAAACTGCAGTAAGATTAGCATTTCATACTTTGAAAATGCATGATGATGATATAAAAAAACTCGCTGATAGTTTAGTACATTTAAAAGAAAAAAAGCTAACTAATTGTGAAGTTTGTGGTCGACTTAGTGAAGATCATAAATGTGATATTTGTTCTGATGCTGGTAGAGATAAATCTATGATTTGTGTTGTAGCTAATGATAATGATTTAGTAGCAATGGAGAAATATGCAACAATATAGAGGTGTATATCACGTACTATGATGGTTTAATTTCACCTATGGATGGAATAGGACCACTTGATATTAATATAAAAGTCTCTTTTTGAAAGAGCACAAGATGAAACAGTAAAAGAAATAATACTAGCAACTAACTCTTCTCCAGAAGGTGAAGGGAACTGCAAGTTTTATTTCAAGATATTTAAAAAAATACAGATATAAAAGTTACCAGAATAGCTCAAGGTATTTCCTTTTGGAAGTGATATTGAGTATGTTGATGAAGTTACGTTTGTCAAGGGCTATTTCTGGTAGAATAGAAATTATAATTTAGGAGGGCAGTTTATGTCACAAAAATCAGTAAACGCAATAAAAGTATTAGGGTGTTGATGCGATTAACAAAGCAAAATCAGGACACCCTGGAGTTGTAATGGGAGCAGCGCCATGACTTACTCATTATTTACAAAACATCTTAGAGTAAATCCTAAAGAAAACTGACTGGGATTAATAGAGATAGATTCGTATTATCAGCAGGTCATGGATCAATGTTACTATATTCATTATTACATCTTTCAGGATTTGAAGATGTATCTTTAGAAGAAGTTAAAAACTTCCGTCAATGGGGGTTCTAAAAACTCCCTGGTCACCCAGAGTTTGGACACACTAAAAGGTATTGATGCAACAACAGGTCCATTAGGACAAGGTATCTCTACAGCAGTAGGTATGGCTTTAGCAGAAAGATATTTAGCTGCAAAATACAACAAAGAAGGTTATGACTTTATTTGATCACTACACATATGTAATCTGTGGTGATGGGGATATTATGGAAGGTGTTGCTTCTGAAGCATCAAGCTTTGCAGCAGTACAAAAATTAAATAAACTTGTAGTATTATATGATTCAAACGATATTTGTTTAGATGGTGAAACTAAAGATGCATTTTCTGAAAATGTTCGTGCAAGATATGAAGCATATGGATGGAATACTCTTTTAGTTAAAGATGGAGCTAATGTAGAAGCTGTTAGTGCAGCTATTGAAGAAGCTAAAAAATCTGATAAACCTACGTTAATTGAAGTTAAAACAGTTATTGGAGCTGGATCTCCAAATAGACAAGGAACTAATGGAGTTCACGGTGCACCTTTAGGCGATGAGGAAACAGCTTTATTTAGAAAAGAAATCGGTTGGGAAAATGAACCATTCGATATTCCTGCTGACGTATACGCTGACTTTAAAGCTAATGTAGCAGATCGTGGTGAAAATGAATATGATAAATGGGATAAACTATATGCAGATTATAAAGTTAAATTCCCAGAACTAGCGAAAGAGCTAGAAGAAGCACTAACACGTGAAGACATTAAACATCTATCAAAAGAAAGCTTTAGCTTTAAAAATGTTGGGGAAGCTCAAGCAACTCGTAATTCATCTCAAGATGCAATTAATAGTGTTGCAGCTGTTTTACCAACGTTCTTCGGAGGATCAGCTGACCTTTCACACTCTAATATGACATTCATTAAAGGTGATGGATTACAAGATGATGAGCACAGAACTGAGCGTAACGTTCAATTTGGTGTTCGTGAATTTGCAATGGCTACTGTACTAAATGGATTAACATTACACGGGGGAGTACGTGTATTCGGTGGTACATTCTTCGTATTCTCAGATTACCTAAAAGCTGCATTAAGATTATCAGCATTACAAAACTTACCTGTAACTTATGTATTTACACATGATAGTATTGCGGTAGGTGAAGATGGACCAACACACGAACCAATTGAACATTTAGCATCATTAAGAACAATCCCGAATACATATGTATTCAGACCAGCTGATGCGACTGAAGCACAAGCTGCTTGGTATTTATCACAAAAAACAAATGATAAACCAACATCGATTGTATTAACTCGTCAAAACTTACCAATTTTAGAAAATTCTTCATTTGAAAAAGTTGCTAAAGGAGCATATGTTGTACATGAAACAGCAGCAGACTTTGATACTATTTTAATCGCAACAGGGTCTGAAGTAGCATTAGCAATTGATGTAGCACGTGAATTAGAAAAAGATGGTTCAAAAGTACGTGTTGTAAGTATGCCTTCAGTAGAATTATTTGAAGAACAATCTAAAGAATATAAAGAAGAATTACTACCATTAAATGTACGTCGTCGTGTATCATTAGAAATGGGTAACAGTGCTCTTTGGTACAAATATGTTGGTTTAGATGGATTAGCTATTGGAATCGATAAATTTGGAGCTTCTGCACCTGCAAATAAAGTAATCGAAGAGTATGGATTTACAGTTGAAGCAGTTGTAGAGAAAATCAAAAATGAGCTATAGAGAAATTCGCCCAGGCGATATTATAAAGGTTAAAGTAACAGCTGTAAAACCATACGGTGCGTTTATAGAAACACGAGATAAAATGGTTGGTCTAATTCATATTTCTGAAATTACAAATTGTTTTATATTCGATATAAGTAGTTATATAAAACAAGATGAAATTTTAGAAGTTAAGGTCTTGTCAATTAAAGATAATAAGATTAATGCAACATTAAACTTTAAACAAAAGCCACTGATAAAAAGAAATCAATAGTTTAGATACTTTAAATTTCGAGTATGGATTTGATACGCTAAAACAAAAATATGAAGCTTTGGCAAAAGAAAGCTATGTTTCGAAATGAGAAATTCTAAGTAAAATCTATTGACAAATATAATTTATCTGTTTATAATGAACATAAATATCTATGAAGTTTAGGAATTAAAAAGTTAGAAATATTATTTAAAAAGAGAGAATCTAGTGGTGAAAAGGATTCATAATATGACTTTTATGCTACCTATGTAGTACTTCATCGGCAATCAAGCCGTTATAAAAACTAATGAGGAGTACAGTGTACTCGAATTAGGGTGGTAACACGATTATTGTCGTCCCTTGTGTAATTTAGTTTACACAGGGGGTTTTTTATTTTATTTTGTTAGCTTGAAAGGAGAATATAAATGAAACAACTAACATCAACACAAATTAGAAGAATGTATTTAGATTTCTTCGTAGAAAAAGGACACAAAATTGAACCAAGTGCATCTTTAGTACCGGTTGATGATCCTACTTTACTATGGATTAACTCAGGAGTAGCAACTCTGAAAAAATATTTTGATGGACGTGAGATTCCAGAGAATCCAAGAATTACTAACTCACAAAAATCTATTAGAACTAATGATATTGAAAATGTCGGTAAAAACAGCTCGTCACCACACATTCTTCGAGATGTTAGGTAACTTCTCAATTGGAGATTACTTCAAAAATGAAGCAGTACCATGGGCTTGGGAATTCTTAACTTCTGAAAAATGGTTAGGATTAGAAAAAGAAAAATTATCAGTAACTATCCACCCAGAAGATACAGAAGCATATGACTTATGGCATAACGTTATTGGGCTTCCTGAAGACAGAATTATCCGTATCGAAGGAAACTTCTGGGATATCGGTGAAGGACCTTCTGGACCAAATACTGAGATTTTCTATGACCGTGGTGAAGATGCTGATACATGGTCACCAAAAGAGGAAATGTACCCAGGTGGAGAAAATGATAGATATCTAGAGGTTTGGAACGTAGTATTCAGTCAATATAACCACAATGCTGATGGTACTTATACTGAACTTCCTGCGAAAAACATAGATACAGGGATGGGATTAGAGAGAATTGTATCTGTATTACAAGATGTTCCAACAAACTTTGATACAGACCTATTTATTCCAATCATTAGAGAAATTGAAAAAAACTTTCAGGTGCAAAATATGGTGTAAATGTAGAACAAGACGTTGCATTTAAAGTTATTGCAGACCACATTAGAACTGTAGCATTCGCTATTGCAGATGGAGCATTGCCATCAAATGAAGGACGCGGATACATACTTAGAAGACTTTTACGTCGTGCAGTTAGATATGCAAAAGTTTTAGGATTAAATAGTCATTTATGTATAAATTAACAGATGTTGTTGCAGAAATTATGGAAGATTACTATCCAAATGTTAAAGAGAGTGCAAACTTTGTTAAAGATGTAATTCTTAAAGAGGAAGACAGATTCCACGAAACATTAAACGAAGGTGAAGCAATCTTAAATAATATTGCTAAAGAAGTTAAAGATACAACGAAAGTAATTTCTGGTAAAGATGCATTCAAACTTTATGATACTTTTGGATTCCCAATTGAATTAACTGAAGAATATGCAGAAGAATTAGGATTAACAGTTGATATTGATGGGTTTAATGAAGAGATGGAAAAACAAAAAGAACGTGCTCGTTCATCTCGTCAAGAAGATTCTTCAATGCAAGTACAATCTGACCTATACAACAGAATAGTAGGAGACAGTGAGTTTACTGGATATACTAAACTTATAGATGAAGGTAAATTATTAGCCATAGTTGATAAAGAAGATAACTTATTAGAAAACTATAAAGGTGAAGAGAACGTAAAAAGTAGTATTCGATAAAACTCCATTCTATGCTGAAAGTGGTGGTCAAGTAGCTGATAGAGGTTTAGTATTAGCAGAAGGATTCAAAGCAGAAGTAATAGATGTTAAGAAACTTCCAGATAAACGTCACATTCACTTAGTAAAAGTACTAGAAGGGGAATTAGTAGTTGGTAAAGAATATAAATTAGAAGTAGATAGAGCTTATAGATTAAATATTGAGAAAAACCATACTGCAACTCACTTTATTAAACGAAGCGCTTCGTCATGAAGTTGGTTCTCATATTAAACAAGCAGGATCATTAGTAACTGATGAAAAATTAAGATTTGATATTACTCACTTCGCTCCACTAACTAAAGAAGAAATTGAAAAAGTTGAGAAAGAAGTTAACAATCAAATTTGGAATGCATTAGAAATCAAAACTGAAGAAATGCCAATCGCAGAAGCAAGAAAAACTTGGTGCTCAAGCATTATTTGGTGAAAAAAATACGGTGATGTAGTACGTGTAGTTTCTATTGGAGATTATTCAATCGAATTATGTGGTGGTACTCACAATGCTAACAGTGCTGAAGTAGGAATCTTCAAGATTGTTTCTGAATCAGGTGTAGCTGCAGGTGTACGTAGAATTGAAGCTTTAACAGGTAAAAGCTGCGTATGAATATTTAAGAGAACAAGAAGAAACACTTCGTTCTGTTGAAAAAAATTAACAAAAGCTAATGCTTCTAATGTAGTAGAAAAAAAGTTTCTGGATTACAATCAGAAATTAAGAAACTAGCTAAAGAAAAAGAAAGCTTACAACAAAAATCGCTAATGCTGAATTAAAACAATTTAGTAAATAATATTAAAGAAGTTAATGGAGTTAACGTACTAACAAGTGTTGTTGAATCAGAAAAACATGAATCACTTAAAACAACTTGTTGATAATGCTAAGTCTAAATTAGAAAATTATATTATCGCATTTTGCTTCAGTAAATGAAGATAAAGTAAACTTTGTAGTAGCTGTAGATAAAGCTATCACTGATAAATACAATGCAGGAAAATTAGTAAATGTTCTTGCTACAGTATGTGATGGACGTGGTGGTGGTCGTCCAGATATGGCTCAAGCAGGTGCTAAGAATAAAGATAATATCGATAAAGCATTCGAAGAATTATTAGCTAATATTTAATATTTAAAAAGAGTGATAATAGGGAAGGGATTACCTATAAAAAAATAGTTTTAACGAGTAACTATTTTAAGGTAATCTCTCCCTTTTTTTGAAAATATGGTATAATTAATAGGATTATTATGGATAAATAATAATTTAATATTAGATTATACTAATATTAAATATAATTTTCGGAGGAAATGAAAATGGAAACTAAAAAAATTAGGAAAAGTAGAAATCAACCCTGAATGCATTAGAAGTTATTGCAAACATCGCAGCAACTGAAGTAGAAGGTGTTTCAAAAATTATTAGGAAAAAGTTTACCTCGTGGAGTAGAATTAGAATTTGCTGGAAGTGAACTAGTTATCGATGTATATTGTAATTTAAAATCAGGATTCTCTGTAGCTAAAAACAAAGAAGAAAAAAATTCAAGAAAATGTTAGAAATTCAATATTTTCAATATGACAGAAATTAATACTAAAAACTGTTAAATGTTAATATATTAGGAATTGATTTTTAATTTAGGAGATATAAATGAAGAGCAGACATGAACTTAGAGAAGCAGTTTTTTAAAAATTTTATTCCAAGTAGAAAATACTGAATTAGATTTTATTGAACTATTAGATTTAGAACAAGAAGAAATTTCAACTAGTATTTATGTTAAATAAAACATTGACAGAAATAATTGAGAAAAAAAGATGAAATTGATGAAGTTATTTCTAATAATTTAAAAAGACTGGAAATTAGAGCGTTTATCAAAAATGGATAGACAAATACTACGTATTTCAGCTTATGAAATACTTTTATAGTGATATTCCTTATAAAGTTTCTATCAATGAAGCGGTTGAACTTTCAAAAAAAATATAGTGAAAAAGATGAAAGTTATAAATTTATCAATGGAGTATTAAAAGGAATTGTAGAAAATTCAACAAAATAAGAGGTAAAGTTAGATGGAAGAGAGAACATATCTAACCGTTACAGCATTAAATAAATATATTGAGAGAAAGTTTTTATTAGATCCGTACTTAGGAGAAATATATATAAAAGGTGAAATCTCAAATTTTAAAATTCACAATAACAATAATATATTTTTTTCAATAAAAGATGAAAAATACTAGAATAAATGCAGTATGGTTTCGGAGCAAAAATCAAAAAGATTTTTAAAGATGGAGATACAGTTCTAATAAAATCAAAAATTAACTATTACTTTTCCATGAGGAGAACATAATCTTTTAGTTACTGATATGAAAAAAAGATAGAATTGGTGAATTATATCAAAAATTTTTTTAGAACTGAAAGAAAAGTTAGAAAAAAAGAAGGGTTGTTTTTACCTCAATACAAAAAAACAAATACCTAGTTTTTTTCTCAAAAATATAGCTGTAGTTACAGCTAAAACAGGAGCGGCTGTCCAAGATATTACTAGAACGATACAACGTCGTTTTTCCAATAGCTAAAATAAATATTTATTCGACACTAGTTCAAGGTGAGAACTCAGTACAAGATATAGTTAAAAAAATATTAAACTAGCTGATGATGGTTCTAATGATGTAATTATACTAGGTCGTGGTGGAGGATCAATAGAAGATCTTTGGAGTTTTTAATACTGAAGAAGTCATTAGAGCTATATTTAACTGTAGAACACCGATAGTAACCGGTATAGGTCATGAAACTGATACTACACTTGCTGATTTTTGTATCAGACAGAAGAGCTTCGACTCCAACTGCAGCTGCTGAACTAGTAACACCAAATATTGAAGATATAAAAATAGAATATCATTTAATTATGATAAATTAACAAATACTATAAACTATATTCTTCAAAAATTATAAAAATAGAATTAGTAATAGCGAAAATAATCCGTACTATAAAAACTATTCAAAAATATTTACGGAGTATAGAAGAACAGTTGAGTTATTAGAAAAAGGAACTTAGCAAATCCTTGCAAATTCTAGTTAAGGATAAGAAAAATGACTTATTAATATCAAAAGATAAGTTTATAGAATTTGACTTGTTAGCTAGATTTAAAGAAGAAACTTTACTAATGAGGTTAATCGATTAGAGGCGAAATTCACCACTAAATATCATGAAAAAGGATATTCAGTAGCATTTTTTTAAAATGATAAAAAAATAACTTCAGTAAAAATGTACAAATAGGTGATGACATATCAGTTAAATTAGCTGATGGTAGCTTAGAATGTAAAGTTAATAATATATCCGATAAAGGAGTTAAGTAATGAGTAAAGAAAATTTTTGAAACAAGTTTAATGAATTTAGAAAAGAATTGTTGCAGAATTAGAATCTGGAAAATTATCATTAGAAGATTCATTAGATCGTTATAAACAAGGAATAGATTTAATTAAAAAAATTGTAATGATTTAATCAATAATGCCGAAAAAGAAGTAGCTAAATTAACTAAGGATTTCAAAGAAGATGAATAATTTTAAAAACTTCATAGAAGAAAACAAAGATCAATTAAATAGTTTCGCTAAAGAATATGTTGAAAAATTTAGATATGCCTGATATTTTTAAAAGAATCCATTACTTATTCATTGGTAAAATGATGGTAAGAAAATTAGGCCGTTATCATTCTTATATTTATTAAAAATATTATGAAGTGGATTATACTAAGTATTTTGATATAGCTCTTGCTATAGAGTTGGTTCATACATATTCATTAGTACATGATGATTTACCAGAAATGGATAATGATGATTATCGTTGGGGGAAACTTACGAATCATAAAGTTTTTGGTCAGGATCTTGCTGTGCTTACTGGTGATGCTATGCTTACTTTAGCATTTGAAGTTCTTAGTGACTCTAATATTGAACCTGATTTAAAAGTTAGATTAATAAAACAATTCGCCAATTATTCTGGAGCTATGGGTATGATAGCAGGTCAAGTATATGACGTAAAACAAAAAAATTACAATGTTGATGCTGACTATTTAAGAAAAATGCATAGCCTGAAAACAGGTCGCTTAATTGAACTACCAATGGATTTTGCTTGCTTAGTGGCTGATAAGCATTGTGATTATGAAGATGTTAAAGAATTTGGGAAACAGTTAGGTATAGCATATCAGATAAAAGACGATATTCTTGATTATTATGGTGATTTTGAAAAAAATAGGAAAAACTACCAAGTGACGAAGATATGATTACTTATCTAAGCTTCTATGGTATTGAAGAATGTGAAGAATTACTCCAAAAAAACATACTGAAAATGCTATAAATATAGCTAATAAACTAAACAATAGTCTATTAGTTGATTTTGCGAATTATTTATTGAAACGAGATAAATAATTATATAGTTTAGAAATAAAAAAATAAATCTCTTGTAAAGTTTTATATCATCTTTATAAGGGATTTATTTTCATTTTCTATTTCTATTTAAAAACCACGAGAGTTTAGGGGTAAACTTCGTGGTTTTTTTACAGTTATTATATTAGTCTAACTTTAGGGAATTAGAAACTCTTATAACTAATATAATTAAAATGTTGACTGTAGATTACTGGCACAAACATGAGGATTACTTATAATTGTAAAAACTAAAAAGTAGTTTGCTTCTACAGGTGACAAATTAACACTGCATTATTTTGAAATTAATCAAAAAGTGAGTTCTAAAATTAAACCCTAAATATAAAGTAAAAAAATACTTTACATAATTATTATACTAAAAAAATAAGTGTAAATTTAAAGTATTTGTGTAAATTTTATCGATGAAAATGTTTTTATAATTTATTTTCAAATTTTAAAAACTTTAATTTAAACCTATTTAATGATAAAATTAATTAAAAGATTATAAATTTTTTTGTAAGTGGAGTTGAAATTGGATGAAAGTTTTTAGTAGCGGTTAATGAATTTAAGGGTTCTTTATCTTCATATGAAAGTAGGAGAAATTATATCAAAAAAATTAATAAAACTTTTGGTGATTATGAAGTGGAAATGGAAGTTGTTGCTGATGGTGGAGATGGTTTCTAAATTTATTTAAAAACTTTGAAAAGAAACAATTTAAAACTATAAATGCTGCTCAAAAAGAGTGTAAAGCTAATTATTTAATGAATATTGAAAACTAAAGAGGCAGTTATTGAAGTTGCAGAAGTTATTGGTATTAAGAAGCTAACTGAAGACCAAAAAGATCCCGTATAAAAGCATCTACAGTTGGTTTAGGTAAATTGATCTCTCATTTATTAGATCAAAGGGATTGAAAGATTTTATTATAGGTTTGGGTGGTAGCGCAACAAACGATTGTGGTATTGGAATGCTAAGTGAACTTGGAATAAGATTTGTTGGTAAAAATGATGAAATTTGTCAACATGGAATAAGTGAACTTAAAAATAGAGAAAATTGACTATAGTTGTAAAAATAAAAAGTTAGAGAAAGCCAAATTTACTATAATTAGTGATGTTAATAGTCCATTATATGGTCAGAAAAGGTGCTACTTATGTATATTCAAAACAAAAAGGATTAAAAGAAGAAGACTTTATACAAGTTGATGAAGTAGTAGAAAACTTCGCTAAATTAGTTTCAAAAGAGTTAGGAAAGGACTATTCATCTTATGAAGGAAGTGGAGCTGCAGGTGGATTAGGTTTTTGCATTCTTATCTTTTTAACCTCTACTATTCAATCTGGTTCTAGTTTTATGATTAACTACTTAGATATAGAGCAAAAATTCAAGAGGTTGATTATTTTAATAACTGGCGAAGGAAAATTAGATAGACAAAGTTATATGGGGAAAGCACCTATAGAATTGGCTAGAATCATGCGAAAAAAATATGATAAAAAAAGTAATTTTTCTTGGCTGGTAGTATTATTGATAAAGAACTATTAAATCTAAGTGATGAAAGATAAAAAGTAGTAGATGTTTCATTTTCTATTCAAAGAGAATTCCTTCCTCTAGAAAATGCTATGGATAAGACTGTTGCTAAAAAGTAATTTAGAAGAGACAATTGAACAAATATTTAGAGTATTGGAGTTTTATAATGGATAAAAATAATATTTTTAATGGGAATATTTTTGTATAATTGTTGCAGGATTTGGATTTTCTCTAATGGCGCTATTTATAAAACTTGCTGGGAATTTACCTTCTATGCAAAAAGGATTTTTTAGAAATATTATCGCTGTAGGAATTTCATCAATACCGTTAATTAAACACTGGAAGTCAATTAACTTTCCAAAAGGAAAATTATCATGGAGTGTATTAATATCACGTAGTGTTTTTGGGACGATTGGACTCGTATTTAACTTTTATGCAATAACGCATATAAGTCTCGCAGACTCTACGATTATACAAAAGTTATCACCTTTTGTAATTTTAATATTGTCATACATATTCTTTAAAGAAAAAAATGACAAAATTTCAAATGATTGCTATAGTTATCGCATTTATAGGTGTAGGATTTATAATTAAACCAAGTGGGGATGGTTTTATTAGTATGGGAGCACTAGCAGCACTATTAGGAGCTTTTTGCTCAGGTATTGCATATACTTGTGTGAGATACTTAGGTACGCATAATGTGTCGGGAGAGTTTATTATTTTCTTCTTCTCATCATTATCTACTTTATTATTATTACCTTATTTAATTTTTGATTATAAAGTTATGACAATGTATCAACTTTCTATGCTAATATTAGCTGAGCTTCAGCAACAATTGGCCAATATGGTGTAACTTTTGCATATAAATACGCAGCAGCGAAAAATATATCTGTTTTTGATTATTCGCAGGTGCTATTTTCTGGAATTTTAGGATTTTATATTTTTCTAACGAGTTACCAGACTTGCAAAGTTTGATAGGTTATATTATAGTTATATCTGTAGGAATAATTTTAGTGAAAAAAAGTAAATAAAGAGGTGTTAAAATGAAAAAGAAAAAAATATTGAAATAATAGTTGTTGCTGTTCTTTTTGTTTGTACTATATTGTTATATGTAGTTCAAAAGTAATAAAGGAATTACTATTTAATACTACGAATAAGAGCAGTAATACTAATACAAATAAAGAATCAAATAGTGAAAATGTAGCAAATGCTCGTGATGGAATTCAAGGTGTTGTACAACCTTCACCATTTATTACAACTCCTAATGGAGTAGAGGCTAATCTTCTTCAGAATGCTAATGGAAGTTTAATTGGTCAATTAATATATTTACAAAGAGAACACTTTGCCTGAAGCAGAACAAAAATTATTAGCAAATAATAAAGATGCTACTCAATACGTTCTTGGTTATTTGGCAGGTCAACAAGCTACACCTTTTTGAACAGGGCCAAACAGTAGATATAGATAGAAAGTATCCTTATTACATACAATGGGATAAACGTTGGGCATATGATAAACTTGGTGGAACTAATATCGCTATTGGGGGATGTGGTCCAACTTGTGTAGCTATGGCTTTAGGAGGAATATTAGACGATAAATCAATCACTCCAAAGAGTATTGCTGAGAAAGAAGATGCAAATGGTTACTTTACTGATGAAGGAACAAAATGGAGCTTTTTTGATTATATAGCTAAAGAATACGGTGTTAAATCAACAGGTGTTCCACTAAAAAAGAAGCTATAAATGCAAGTTTAGATAAAAGGGAATCCAATTATAGCTTCAGTACATCCTGGAAAATTCACAACAGTTGGTCATATATATTAATTACTGCAAAAAGATGAGGATGGTAATTATATTATTAATGATCCGAATAGTTACACAAGAACATCTAAAAGAAATGGTCTTATGATGAATTGAAAAACAGAGATTGTAGCTATGTGGGAATTCTCAAAATAGAAATAAATAACAAAAACCTTCAATACATTATGTGCTGAAGATTTTTATTATTTATGAAAAATCTTTAATAGAATACGTGATCTAAAAGTTAAATATATTAAAATGAATATTGATTTGTTTTCAATAGTTTATAAATGTTATTAAAAATATTAATTTTTCTTGTTCAGTAAATTTTTTAGAAACTGATAATTTGATATATAATTATGAAAAACCTTTATAATAAATATTATGAAAAATAATGATTATTAGTATTATATACTAATGTATAAATCGAAATACTATAAAGAGATGGAGGAAATAAAATGTCAGTTCTTGATATAAAAAAATCTAGAAGTATCAATTAATGAAAAACAAATATTAAAAAGGACTTAAATTTAGAAATAAAATCTGGTGAAATTCATGCGGTAATGGGGACCGAATGGAGCTGGTAAATCTACATTAGCTTCTGCAATTATGGGGACACCCAAAATATGAAGTTGATGGTGGAAGTATCTTATTAGATGGAGAAGAAGTATTAGAGATGGAAGTTGATGAAAGAGCTCGCGCTGGACTATTTCTTTAGCTATGCAATATCCCATCAGAAGTACCAGGTGTACCAACTTCAGAGTTCATTAAATCAGCAATTAATGCTCAACGTGAAGATAATATTCCTCTAATGCAATACATAAAAAAATTAGATAAAACAATGGAATTTCTAGACATGGATTTAAAAATGTCTCAACGTTATGTAAACGATGGATTCTCAGGTGGAGAAAAGAAACGTAATGAAATTTTACAAATGATGATGTTAGAACCAAAATTTGCTATTCTTGACGAAATTGACTCAGGTTTAGATATCGATGCATTAAAAAGTAGTATCAAAAGGTGTTAACAAAATGCGTGGAGAAAACTTTGGTTGCTTAATAATCACTCACTATCAAAGATTATTAGATTATATTGAACCTGATTTCGTTCACGTTCTTATGGATGGAAAAATCGTAAAATCAGGTGGACCTGAATTAGCACTTCGTTTAGAAAAAGAAGGTTATGACTGGTTAAAAGAAGAGGTTTAATATGGAAAATAATAAATTAAAACTAAGTATTAAAAACTTTACAAAGCATTTTTCTAATACAAATGAACCAACATGGTTTTTTTAAATACTAGAAAATTAGCTTTATATAAAAGTTATACACTACCTTTTCCAAAACTAGAATCTATGGAGTTAGAAAGATGGAACTTTATTTAATGTTGATTTTTTTCAACTCTAAGATTAGAAAGTGAAGGAAATTTAGATTTAACTGAATATGGTATTAATAGTGATGATTTTGCTGTAATCCAAAAACAACACTATTTTTACACATTAATATCCCAGAAAAAGTATGCTGATAAAGTAATTATTAAAGATATATTTTACAGCAATGAATGATGATCATATAAAAGATAGTTTTTATGAGTGTAGTTGACTATGCAGAAAGTAAAGTAACAGCTGTTCACTATACACTATTAAATGCAGGATTATTTATCGATGTTAAAGATAATGTGGTAATAGAAGAACCACTTCAATATATTGTTATTTCAGATAAAGAACAAAGTTTATTTAACCATGTTACTATCCAAGTTGGTAAGAACTCTAAATTTAACTTTATCGAAAACTACGTAAATAACCAAAAAGAAGATAAAGATCCATTCAGCTTAGTGTCTGAAGTTGTAGCTCATGAAGGAGCGCAAATTAACTATAGTTCTATTACAAACCAACCAGGTAAAAAACGTGGAACTATTTTACGTCGTGGATTAACTTATAGAGATTCATTAATTAACTGGAATGTAGCTGCTATGGATGAAGCAGATGTATATCACGATAATACAACAAATATTCTAGGGGACGGATCTGAAGCAAACCTTAAGATTGTTACTTTAGGAGTTAAAGAACAAAAAACTTACTTTAACAGTGAAGTAGTTAACCAAGGATTAAGTAGCAAAGGTGATATCCTTCAACACGGTGTATTACTGGATAGATCTCATATTGTATTTAACGGTGTAGGATTTATCGTTAAAGGAGCAACAGGTTCTAACGCTTATCAAAGTTCAAGAATGCTGACACTTTCATCTGAAGCAAAAGCTGATGCAAATCCAATGCTATTAATCGATGAAAATGATGTTATGGCAGGTCACGGTGCTTCTCTTGGGCGTATTGATGAAGAGCAATTATACTACTTACAAAGTAGAGGATTAACAAGAAAAGAATCAAGTAGATTACTAGTTCATGGGTTCTTATCACCTGTAATCTCAGAATTAACAGTAGATAAAATCAAAGAGCTTGTAACAGATTCTTATTGATGAGAAAATTAACAATAACGAGAGTGAGTAATAATGATAGATTTTAATAAATATAGAGAAGACTTTCCTATATTAAAAAGAAAGATATCTGATAATGATTTGATATTCTTCGATAACGGAGCTACTACACAAAAACCAAATCAAGTAATCGATGCTATATCAGATTACTATAGAAATTATAATTCAAATATTCATAGATCTGTTTATACATTAGGTGATGAATCTGAAAAAAATCTATGAAACTTCAAAAGAGCTAGTAAGAGAATTTATTAATGCTAATAGTTATGAAGAGATAATCTACACTAGCGGAACTACTGAGAGCTTAAATTTCGTAGCAAGAATTTTAGAACAAGATGTTAGTGAAGGCGATGAGATTATTCTTACTTATATGGAGCACCACGCTAATATTATTCCTTGGCAACAACTAGCTAAACGTAAAAATTTGGTTTTAAAATATTTAGAACTAGATGAAGAAGGAAGAATTAGTATTGAGCAATTGAAAGAGTTTATTACAGAAAAAACTAAAATTGTTTCAATATGTCATGCTTCTAACGTATTAGGAAATATTAATCCGGTTTACGAAATTGGAGAATTATTAAAAGATAAAGATATTTATTTTGTAGTAGATGCTGCCCAATCAGTACCACATTTAAAGATTGATGTACAAAAGATGAATTGTGACTTTTTAGTTTTTAGTGCACATAAGATGTGTGGACCTACTGGTATAGGGGTTCTTTATGGTAAGAAAATTTTACTAGAAAAATTCGATCCTGTAGAATTTGGTGGTGGAATGATAGGTATTGTTGAAGAGACTTCAGCAACATGGGCTATTCTTCCTGACAAGTTTGAAGCGGGAACACCACTTTTAGCCGAAGCGGCTGGACTAGCTGCAACTATTAAGTATTTAAATAGTGTTGGATTAGAAAATATTGAGAAGTATACTAAAGAACTTACAAAGTATATGTATACGGAACTTTCTAAAATAGATAATATAGAAATTTATGGTAGTGAAAAATATTGAAGATAGAGTTTCATTGGTATCTTTTAACTTAGTAGGTGTTCACCCTCATGACTTAACAAGTTTCTTAGATGAAAAAGGAATTTGTATAAGAGCAGGTCACCAATGTACACAACCATTATTAGGAAAAATTAGGAACATACTCGGTAGCGAGAGCGAGTCTATATTTATATAATACAAAAAGAAGAAATAGATTTCTTTATTCAAACTTTAAAAAGAAACGAAGGAGTTTTTGAAAATGAGTTTTTAGTGATTTAAAAGTTTATATAAACAAGTAATCTTAGATCATAGTAAGCATCCTAGAAATAATGGGGAAATAGAGAATAGTTATAAGTTGGAGATGTTGAACCCTTCTTGTGGTGATAAAATAACAGTTAGTATAAAATTAGTAGATGATATTATTGAAGATATTAAATTTGTAGGAACTGGTTGTTCGATTTCATTAGCTTCTGCTTCAATGTTAACAGAAGAATTAAAAAGGTTTATCAGTAGAAAAAGCTAATGCCAAGATTAAAGACTTTTTAAATATGATTATGGGAAATGAATTTAATGAAGAAAATTTAGAAGATAGTATTTCTTTTACAAAATATTTCTCAACTTCCAGCTAGGGTTAAATGTGCAACTCTTGCATGGAAGATTACAGAAAAAAATATTAGAAGAAAATAAATAGAAGAAGGAGTGATTGCATTGAATAAAAAAATGAAGAAATGTTTACCGATTATCAGTATGGATTTTCAGATAAAGATGTATCTATATTCAAAAACTGATAAAGGATTAACAAAAAGAAATCGTTAAAACAATTTCTGAAAGAAAAGAAGAACCTACAATGGATGTTAGAATATCGTCTAAATGCATTAAAAAGAGTTCTATAGAATGCCAATGCCTACATGGGGTGGAGACTTATCTGAAATTGATTTTTGAGGATTTAACATACTATGTAAAAACCATCAGAAAAACAGAACGTTCATGGGATGAAGTACCAGAAGAAATAAAAAAATACTTTTTGAAAAACTTGGTATTCCAGAAGCTGAACAAAAAAATATCTTGCAGGGGTTTCTGCACAATATGAATCAGAAGTAGTTTATCACAATATGCATAAACAATTTGAAGAAAAAGGAGTTATCTTTGAAGATACTGATACAGCATTAAAAAATCATGAAGAAATCTTCAAAGAATATTTCTCAAAAGCCGTTGATTTCAATGATAATAAATTCGCAGCCTTAAACTCTGCAGTATGGTCAGGTGGATCGTTCATCTACTGTCCAGAGAATGTATCAGTAGAAGCACCGCTTCAAGCATACTTCAGAATTAACAGTGAAAAATGGGCAATTTGAACGTACATTAATTATTATTGAGAAAAACTCTTCTCTACACTACGTAGAAGGATGTACAGCTCCAACATACTCAGCAAGTTCACTACATGCAGCTGTAGTAGAAATCTTTATCAAAGAAAATGCTCGTTTCAGATATACAACTATTCAAAACTGGTCAACAAATGTTTATAACCTTGTTACTAAACGTGCGATTGTTGAGAAGAATGGTACTATGGAATGGGTAGATGGAAACTTAGGTTCTAAATTAACTATGAAATATCCAGCGTGTATTTTAGTTGGAGAAGGAGCAAGTGGAAGTACACTATCTATAGCTATGGCTAGTGAAGGACAAGTACTAGATGCAGGTTCTAAGATGATTCACTTAGCGCCTAGAACATCATCTACTGTTGTTTCTAAAGTCAATGTCTCGTCGTGGTGGTAAAGTTAACTACCGTGGATGGATTCACTTCGGTAAAAAAACTCTGAAGGTTCTCGTTCAAACATTGAATGTGATACTTTAATTTTAGATGAGTATTCAACTTCAGATACTATTCCTTATAACATCGTTAAAAACTCTAATGTATCATTTAGAACACGAAGCAAAAGTATCTAAAGTTTCAGAAGAACAATTATTCTACTTAATGAGTAGAGGTTTAGATGAAGGTCAAGCTACTGAAATGATAGTTATGGGATTCATCGAACCATTTACAAAAGAACTTCCAATGGAATATGCTGTAGAATTAAACAGATTAATTTCATTTTGAAATGGAAGGATCGATAGGATAATATAAAAATATATATATATAAATTTAAAGATTGTTAATATAATTTCAAACAATGTAAATATTAGTATAATTATTGATTTTTATAGTTTTTAAAAGCCTATACAATTTTAAAATAGATTATTATCTATAAATATATAAAAATTAAATAAAAATTAGTAAGTGGTAAAAACTCTTTAAAATATACTTTTTATAGCAAGTAAATATGTGGTACTAGATGGACGTATATTAGACAGAGAGCATATATATGAAATACACGGATATGAAATAAATCTACCACAAGACAGTTAGAAAACTTATTTAATGAATAATAAATAAATTGATTATAAAATTTACTTAAATCAGAACTATTATTTTGATGAAAGTTAATCTTATAATCTTTTTATTTTTATCTGATTACGGTTGATATAGAAAAATTACTAGATTTATGTTAATATTATAAGTGAAATATAAAAATAAATTATATGTAGAAATGGTATCATGAAGTATAGGAGCTTAGTTATGGATAACAATAATCAAAGATATAATAATAATAATAATAACGAATCTAACAATGGTTATCAAAATCAGAATCAAAATTATTATGATAATTATCAAAACCAGGAATTTATGGATTATAATGAATCTAATTATGACCAAAGTCAAATTTATAATGAAAATTATCAGAGCCAAAATATGTATAACGATCAATATAATCAAAAATACTAATTTTAATGGCGATTTTCAGAATCAGGATATGCAGGGGTATAACGATTATTATAATCAGGGAACAAATGATTACGATATAAAATTATCGAGATCAAAACATGAATTATAATACTCAGCAGTATCAAGAAAGTTATAATGTTTATAATGATAACAATCAGTTTGCTAACAATAACCAAGGATATTACGAACAAAATGATAATAATTTTTAATCAGGTATATGAAGAATACGCTGAGCCTAAGAAAAGAACAGGTATAATACTCTTAGTTGGTAATCATTGGGAGCTTTATAGCTATCTCTGGTTATTTTGCTTATAATAAATATGTATTAAATAAAAAGGCTGTAGTTGATCTTAATCAATATGAAATAGAATTTTAAGCCATATGGAACTGATGGGGATGGAACTGCATCAGCAGATATTAAGAAAATTCCAACAATAGAAAAACGGAGATGGAAGTGTAACACAATTTTTACAAGAGCCTACTATAACTTATAGTAAATCAAATAATTTAAAAACGGAGAAAAGGTTGAAGTTACAATAAGTCTAAGTAAATCTTCAGCTGATGCTAAAAAAACTTGAACTTAAAAGGTGAATTTAAACGATCTTACACTGTAAGAGGATTAAGTGAAAAATCTAAAGATAACAGCAGTAGTAAAGATAGTAAGTCTAATTCAAGTAGTATAGTCCTTAGAGAAGATAGTTCGGTAAATACAAAAGAATTAACTGATACACAAGTTGGTAACTCGGGCGAGAGCTATGTATATTAAAGACTTTTGCTCGTAATTCTTCTACATCTGATTTTTCATATGATGTTTGGTTAGGGTAGCGATCATTTAGCTTATGCTAATTTAAAACGCAATGGAAGTGTTGTAGGAAGTATAGAGTTAATGCAAGAGGCGAACTTGAACAATATGATAATGGTGGTTGGTCTATAGTTAGTAGTACATATACTTCTTAAATATTAATTTAATCGAAATATTTTTCATATTCATTTTAAATTTATAAAACTAATAAAACTGATAACT
>BNJS01002089.1_pt1 | contig 36937 bp, 48 predicted proteins | sample 8540461 | NCBI WGS metagenome assembly BNJS01 (sample SAMD00202454, study PRJDB9452) | human saliva metagenome | isolation source: human saliva | place: Japan
TTTGGTTATCAAGTAACGGAAATCAACACCTTTAATATCATGTAAACAACATCCAGAAAGAAATAAGAAAATGACTAACTTCATATCAACGGGTAGTACTTATTGGATTTCAGATGAAGAAATTCATATTCTCGAAGAAAACGCCACTAATGGAGATAAAAACTCGGCATTCAAATTATATCAGTATCATATGTTTGTATCTTTAGATCAGGATTTAGAATTTAAATGGATAGAGATCGCGGCAGAAAATGGACATCCAATTGCCCAATCCAATTTAGCTGATTTATTTTTTACACAAGGCAATAAAGAAAAAGCCATATTTTGGGCTAAAAAGGCACATAGAAATGGTGCCAAACTACCAGAAGAATTAAAAATATTAATAAATATCAATTAATGAATAAGTTTGTGCAGATTATCGTTACAAACCTATAACTTCTGGAGGAGGAGTAAGAAATTGGACACAAATCATTTTGACTACTTCTTGTCTTGCGAAGAAAATAATATTTAAGCAAAATTCAAAAATCATATTTATAGATAGCACATACCGCCCTTCTACTTGCAAAACCAGAACGCTGACAGTGAAACATGGTGCATTACAACTTCTTCAGGTATTACGAGACCTGATGTGGGTCAATTTGTGAATCAGGATCCGATTAGGTCGTTATTTATTTGAAATATTCCCTGTTACCAAAAAGTAGCCTCGCAGTCAAAACCCAAAATGAAACCACATGACTAATATTGCTCAATTTAAAGTGAAACCAGGAACAACTATTATTGAAGAAAAAGCTACATCTCAAGGTTTGGGGTTGCCTGGTGGACAAACACAAAAATATATTAATGACTTAGAAAGGTTAATAAGACAATGAATCAGGAGCAATTTATAAAAAGATTAATATAGTTTTTAGTCGAAATTGATAAAATGATTAATAATTGTGATGAATATAGTTATACAAAATAAACAGCAGTTGATTTCTATAAAAATGAACTGTATGACATGATTAATTATCTAAATTCAGAAAGTATTTTTTTCAACAAAAAAACAGGAAAAAGAATTTTTTATTGTCTCGGATAGTAATTGATTCTTGGCCATTTAATAACGAGGTTGGTAAACTCCTTGTAGAAATAGAAGAAGATTTCAATTCTTTGACAAGAAAAAATATAAAAATGTCTAAGTTAAAAATTTTTGAATGAAACTCCTTTAGACTTTCAAGAAAAATTTTTGTTTGACAAATGGGAAGTCAGTTACCTTGATTTGATGGAAGTAAATCAAGGTTCTCCCTTAGTTGGAAGTCTATCCATTAACGGTCAAGTTATTATTAAAGAACAGGGTTTTGGAGGGCCTTTGTTGTATTTCAATAGAAAAATATATATTCCTGTTTTCATTAGACGATTTTGCGTTGTTGGATTTAGGCTTGCAATATTAAATTTAGATGATTTATCCATTGAGTATATTGGTGGTATCGAAGACTTGGTTTATCTGAAAGAGATAAAAGATAATAGAATTTATTTCTATACAGACATATATAAAAAGCACAGAAAAAGAATTTAACTTTATATGAACAAATATAACTCAAGAATATGCTGTAAACATCATAGCCAAAGGACTTCTATGTTCATTAAATTTAAAGAATTTATTCAAAAAGTATTGGATTAGTATTTTAATTTCATGGATTTGTCTTTTGGTTATGGATGGCCTATTATGGAGATAACACGATAGTTAAGTTGGTCGTGTTTCCGATCATCTCTTTCTTTATAGTTATTTTTATTTCATTTAGAATTAGAAAAGAAAAAAATATTAAATATCTATCCATAATTCAAATGTTAATTGGGATGTTGCTAGGGATTAGCTATACAAATCAAAAGTGAGAGTTTTATGCTCTTTGAAGGATTGATATTTGGAGGAATTTGGGGATTAACAACACCCTTTTGGGTAAAAATATTTTTATTTTTAAGAAAAAAGATAGGAAATTATGTATAACAAAGCATAAAATAGGGTAGTTACCAACAAACCCTACTACTTCCACTGCGACCAAAATCGGCTACCAAGAGAATTGACCGATAGGGGACGACAATCTGGTTTGGTTCGGGGACTATTTCCGTCTGGGAGCCAAACTGAAAGAGGAAACCAAGATAACGGATACGTGCATATCACCCCTTCCGATTGCAAAACCAGTATTATGATTCTGAAACAGGGTTGCATTACAACTTCTTCAGGTATTATAAGCCTGATGCGGGGCGGTTTGTAAACCAGGAGCCTATTGGATTGATGGGTGGAGAGAATCTTTATTGGTTTGCGCCTAATGGGCAAGATTGGCTAGACCCTTTAGGTTTGGATAAATGATGTGAAAATAGCAAAGTTAAAACAGAACCAAACACAGCATTTTTTGGGTCAGGTAGAACAGATGGTATTGGTGGACAACATATTGCTGCTGATATTGCCAAATCTAATGGAGGAACAACATCAGAAATGTTAATTGAAGCTAGAAAAATTATCATGCCTACGTGGGATCAAAATTACCAAGCAAGTATTAAAGCATGGGAAGATATTTCATCAGAGTATGCAACATGCGCTTCTGGTACTGTAACAGGCGTTATTGGCAAAGATATGCGACCAGGAAATATATGGGAAAATAGAGAATTACCCGCTTTGAAGAACAATCCTAATATAGATCCTAAAACAAAGATTTCAACTGTTATATTTCAAAGGTAATTACTATGGATGATTTCGTAATTGAAAAAATTTCAAGAGGTATGTTAATTGTTTCTTTAAATGGACATGAAATTTCATTTGAAGGAGAAATGTTCTTTCCAAATAATGAGTTTCACTTTTCCCTATATGCGAAAACAGCAAAATTTACTAAGACCAACCAAATTTTAAGCAAGGAAGAGTTAGATAATATTTTTAGAACATTTAAAAAAAGAATTTATTTTTAAAAAAATAGAGTATTAGACATAATTTTCTAAATTTAATTATCAACTGTAAAGTAGCCCAAGCAAGCCGTAGACCACATGAAACTTCCAATCCCGACGTAAGGTGTGCGGTATGCACACACACGGGTTCTACCTTTCAGACGACCCCACCCCCAACAGCAAGCGTAGCCTACATGGGTAGCAAGCGTAGCCTGCATGCCGTAGGGTGTGTGAATCAGAATCCGATTGGGTTGATAGGTGGGGCGAATCTGTATGCGTTTGCGCCTAATACAAATAAGTGGCTTGATGTCCTAGGTTTAAATAAAAATCTGCCCACACCATATTGGCCTCCTAATAGAGGCGCTTTAGGTGAAGTGAGGAGCATTACACTTCCGGTTGGCACCCTTGTTGATAGGTATGGTTATCCAGGAGGAACTTTTGTGTCTCCAGTAGGAACACCATACCCTATGAGAGCCTTACCTACTGGTTCTAATCAAAAGCCTTATACCATGTATAAGGTACTGAAACCAATTGACAATGTAGCTGCAAGTAAAATTATGCCGTGGTTCGGAGAGATTGGATTAGGGAAACAGTATGAATCGCCAAAATCTGTTAAATCATATATAGAAGCTGAGCATCTAGAAGAGGTGAAAATAGGAAATGTTAAAAATTAATGAATTGAATTCATATCTTAAAAGTAAAGGAGTACCTGAAGATAGTTACTCAATCAATGAAGTAAATGATGAATCATTATGTATTATTGAAGAAAAATAAAAAAATGGCATATATTCTATTCTGAAAGAGGATTGAGAACCGAAGAATACTGTTACCAAGATGAACATTTGGCAATTTTATATTATATAAATCGGTTATCAAAAATGTTAAAATTTTTCTTTTGAATGAAAAAGTAAACCGTCAACAAACCCATTACTTCCACTGCGACCAAATCGGTATCCCAAGAGAGATGACCGATAAAGACGGCAACCTGGTTTAGTTTGGGGATTATTACAGTTGGGTTGGAAAGTGGAGACAATTTATATGGTTTTGGACTGAATACGAAGGCGTGGGTGAACCCATTAGGCCTTGCTTGAAAACAACTACAAAAATGCAACCATATAGATTTTCGGATGTTAGCGTAAAAGGAACTCATGTTGATATTTTTGTAGGAAATAAAAAAGTAACAGAAGCCCTTTTAACCTTAGATGATAAACGAGGATTAGTATGGAAACGTTTTGGTGATATGAAAAGTACTACTTCCAAAGAATTGAAAGCTGCTGATAAATTAATTTCTGAACTGAAAGACAACTCACAAATTATGTCATTAGCAAAAGATCATCTTAAAAAGACTCTGACTGATTTTGAAGGTGATTTAAATGACCCAAAAAGTACACTAGAAGTAAGGATATAGCTAAAAGAGAAATTGAAAAATTTAGGAAAATGTTAATGAGGTAATTATGGATATCACATCATTCTTAAAAACAGGTAGATTTAAAGATTTGTCTGTAGGTATGTCATATAGTAATTTTCAAAAGTTGAAACAATTCAAACATTCATCTAAATGGTTATACGATGACGATAATATAGAAAGTGGTTTTTCTATTTTTTGGAAGGGATTAGAAATTGGTTTTAGGGATGAAGTTATTTATTTACTATCAATAGATCCTTATTTTAAAGGTGTAACTATTGCTAAAAAATATAAAATTAATAGGAAATTAACTATTGAAAAGTTTGTAAAATATTTGTTTTTGGCCGATATTAAATGGGAATTTGTATCAAGGGAAGAGTGGGAACATGAGTGTGAGATAAAAACAGAAGGAGGAGTTTCTATTATTTTCACATTTGAATTAGATGGTGTAAGTATCTCTAAATTTTCAGTCTCATAAAAATAAACGTGATTAGGTCGAGCCTTCCCCGTAAGGTCCTCTTTTTTCAAATACAGAAAAAGCTAAAATCTACATCTTTCAACTATTTAGACGTTTTATATTGCTCATTAATTTATGCAAAACTAACAACAAGCGTAGGTCTGGTCTAGCAAGTCGCAGCCTACACAAAACCTTCAGTTCTGACGTAGGATATGTACGGTACGCACGTGGTTTCGCCTGTCTAAATCATATCAACGAAGATGGAGAAAACAGCCAACAAATTCACTACTTCCACTGCGACCAAATCGGTATCCCAAGATAGATGACCGATAAAGACGGCAACCTCTTGTGGTTAGGCGAATACACCGCATGGGGTCGTCTGGAAAAGGAAACCAACATAACGCAAACCACGCACCAACCATTCAGGTTGCAAAACCAGTATGCCGACCGTGAGACGGGGTACACTACAACTTCTCCAGGTGTTAAGAACCTGATACGGGTCGGTTTGTAAATCAGGATCCGATTGGGTTGTTAGGTGGGGAGAATCTATATGCGTTTGCGCCAAATACGCAGGAGTGGGTTGATCCGCTCGGATTATCTAATGCTCCAGGTGCCTGTAATAATTCCTGTGATAATGATTCTTTAGATTGGACTTCTCATGGAGGAAAACATGTTTCTCCTAAAAATTCATTCTGGTCTAAAGTCCAAAAAGCTACAAATAATGGTCAACCTGCAAAATATAAACCCGAAATTCATATTGAATCAATAGAAAGAACAGTTTAGGCAAAAGGAACTCCAGTTTCATCATTTGGTAAAAACATACATTATAAAGTATATGATGCCGGAAAAATTGCTGATGCATCAGAAGGGATAGACACACCATACATACGAGTTGAATGCTCTCAAGGAGTAATACATGGACATCCAATTACAAAAAGAATACTTGAAAAGATTAGGAGCAATTTGAAATGGAACCTAAAATTGATTTTAAAGATGGCATTATTACTTATGAAAATTTATTTTTGGTTATTCAATAACACTAATGAATTAATCAATAAACTTGAATTTGAAGAAGATTTATTACAAGTACAGTTCTTTAATGAAAAATATATTTTTAGATGTTGGGTGGTATCCCCATATCGGTAGAAATGGAAAAATTCAAAGTTTACGTAATTAAAAATTGTGATTGGCAAAATCCATTATTTATAAAATCTGATAACACAATTAATGATTTATTTGCCACTATAAAACAAGGAATTAAATGTATATATGCTCATGAGCATCTACAACAATAATGGCAAGTGAGCCGCGAAATCTTCCGCACACAAGGGAAACTCACCAGCCGTTACGAACTCGATCTCCTAGGTCATCTGAAAAAGCAAATCACCACCCCTCAACGACCTGGAGGAAGGCGGCAAGGTAAAAACATACTAACCAGGAAATAATATGAATACTATTTTTAAACTAAATGAAAAATTGGAAAACTTGCCCTCTATTTTTAAGTATTGAGGATGAATTATTTTTATAGATAGATTGCAAACGTTACCTATTGATGAGATTAGGAAAAATAAAGAAATATTTAAGAGAATTATCTCAGCTATCCAAGAATCTCACCAAGATAACGGGATATTTGAAATAACAGATAAAAAAATATTAAAGGTTTTCTTTGAATTTGTTATCTGGATTAGAAATTTAAAAACTATATAATCTTGATTTTGAGAAATATATAGATGGGTTAGATACAAATTTTGATGGTTCACAACAAATTTGATCCTCAAATGAAAAAATATACAGCAATCTGTATTCTGCATACATATAGGTTGCATATTCCAAGGAGCACACGCGGCCTCTTGTTCCAATGACTTATCAAGTCGTCTGAAAGAGGAAACCAACATATCCGGAACTGCTCACCAACCCTTCCGATTCCAAAACCAGTATGCCGACCGTGAAACGGGACTGCATTACAACTTCTTCTGGTATCATGATCCTGATGCGTGTCGGTTTGTTAATTAAGATCCGATTGGGTTAGAAGGTGGGGAGGAAATCTATACTGCTCCGCTTCATCGGCCGCGACGGGGGAGGGAGAGGCAACGGTGGTGCTTTGGATTTGAAGGGTTTAAATCCACCGGGGCGAAAGTTGGTGTGTATTAACAATGGAGTAGATACATAAAGATAGCATCTTAAATATAGGGAGTTAAGAAACAAAATGCTACAGATAGTTATTGATAATTTGGAAGCTTTAAAATTAGATTATTCTCGTTTTAGTGTACAAAAAGAATTATTTTAATAGTGAGATAATTTCTATTACTTTGATATGTTCTTTACCCAATAAGATTGGAGAGCTTACCATTTGGAATGATTTGAGTATGGTGAAGGAGTGGATTGATTATGAGACAGAAAAGATAATTTGTTTAGAAAGAAAGAATTTGATACTTTAGAAAATTTAATAAATGATTTATATTTATTTATTGAGGAATGTTGTTAAATAAACTAAATCTGCACATATGGGACATAATCCTGAAGATGTTGTGGATTATTGGAATAGAAGAAGAAAATTTTTTGGTGAAAAATCGCCTGAAGTCAGGTCATGGATGAGTGATTCAAATAGCTATCGGCTCGAAAAAGGTGCAGGGAACGGGGGATTTGCTCCCGTGGCGCACAAAATCGAAGTAGACATGATAGGGATAAACCAATTGGACCTAGACCGAAATCTGATTATGGTCAGGATTGACATAGAAAATTTACATTTAATACCGTTTAACTTTATTGAGGAGTTGTATGCTATGAACTTAGAAGCAGTTAACCCAGAATTAGAATCAAAAATTAATGATTTAGTTTGTGAAGCTTATAATAAATCTTTTTTGGAACAAGAAAAATTACTAAAAGAAGCATTTGAGCTAATACCCAAGCCAGTAACTCAATGGGCGCATCCAACTACAATGGTTGCGATTGCCTTATTCGACTTGTATTATAAAAATCAGAAATATGAACAGGCTGAAGAATGGCTGATTATTGCTTTAAGTGTTGCTGATTTAGGAACAACTAATGCAGGAACATACCTATTAGGCGGTCTTTTTTATTATGATATTGAAAAATATGATGATGCTTATAAATATTTCGATATTGCTTATAATGATGCCGGGTATTATCCATTTAGCATAGAAGACAAAAAATATTGGCAATTTTATAAGCAACGTAAAGAAGAATTAAATCCTAAGAAAAAAAATAAAAAGTAAAATTCAATATTTTCAGACGGCCTCTACCAAATTGCCGCCCCCGACAGCGGTGCACGGCTGCTGTTTGCCAAAGTCGATTCTGGCAAACGGCGATTTGACCGCCGTTTATGGACGTGACAGCAAAAAACTAGCGATTTCGCCTACTGCAACCATATCATGGTCGATTACAGGCACAAGCGCGACGGCGTGTACGAAATTTACAAGAAAGGTTAAAAAACGTTTGAGTAAGTCCATATCTGTTGGAGAATGTTCATCTACCAACTCACCCAAACGATTAGATTAGGAGGATATTATGAAAAAATTACTAGTATGGGGATATGCCCTACAAAGCATGGATAAAGCAGCAAAAATGGGGTTACCACGTGTAAGTAGTGGTGTTCTAGGTATATCAGAGAGGTTTAACCCTAAAAAAACGCATCCTGATTTTGACTTTCCATGGAGTTGGTTTGTAAAGGGACAAGAAATTCCTCCAATGCCTGAAAAAGTTTATGTCTGCTTAAAGAAAGCAAGAGGTGTTACTTTTGATTTTCTTCCATATAATGATTTCTTTATCATGTCAGCGCATTTTTTGGAATTTATTAAAAAATACGGGTTTGATCATGATTTTGGAATGAGTAAAGCAATTATTGTCAATACAAAAGGGGAGTTATTGACAAACGAAGTCTATTATTTAGTAAGAATAGTTGATTGGGAAATTCAGGATGAAATTGTTTACCCAGATTTAGCATTAGATGAAGATAATTTTTCACTGGAGGCATATACTAATTCAGATAAGGATATTTTATTGTCTACCAATTATAATTATTCAGGAGCATTCATGGTGTCAGAAAATTTAAAAGAAAAAATATTGGAAAATTTTTCTTTGCCTTTTTCTTTATTCTTTAGAAGAGTGGAAGGAATTAAATAATTCAGACTTTTTGGGATTAATATAAATCAAAGAAGTGTTGGATATACTTTTTCCATCCCAACATCTACTCCCTCTCCCGTTGGAGAAGGCTGATAAGAGGGTAACAAGATGGATGAAATTACGTCTAATGAACAAAGCTCAAGCAGATAGATATATGAGCAAGCAATTAACTAGAATTGGTAGTGAGGTTTTTGGAAAATACGGGTCACGTAGAAAATATTAATAGAGAATGATTGATATCAAAATGTCTATGAAAGGAAAATCAAAATGAATATTTTAAGTAATTCTATAATTCAAGGTTTTAATTCAGAATGTATATAAAGGAGTTACAGATACATTCAACTATGTATTAGAGAGATATAATTCTAATGATGTTTTTGCTTACTCATTATATATTGATGACTATTGCTCATATCTAGGTTGGGCTGCAAATACTATTTCTCACTATGACAAAGAAAAATTAAACTATCCGAGAGGAATATCCTTTTTATTAAATGGTATTATCCCTCAATTTGCAATAGGGCTTGGAGAAGTTTCTGAAAAATAGATAGTGTATTTAGTAATGAGATTCAAAAATATTCTTATTAATGCAAATGAATCAATAACAGAAGATAATTTTTGAGCAATGTCAGTCAGAAGTATGATTCAATTATAGAAGGATTTAAAAAGCGATAGCAAGTGTAGATAAGGAAAAAAACAAAAAAATGTAATATGTTTCTATTGCAGATAGTGATAATGCTGAAATTATGGAAAAATTATTCTGCTGAGCAACTAAATTCATATGATAAATTTCTTACGTTCAAAAATAGATTTCAAAATTAAATTTTTATTATTTTTGAAATAAGAACTCAAGAAAATAGCTGTCTCAAAAATTCTTAAATATATTAAACGAGAGGAAAATTAAACGGTCGCACTAGCAAAACCATTAGGTAAATGTTAATTTAATCATAGAAGGAACAAAAATGAATTTAGATAAATTTTATAGAAGAAAAATTAGTATATCAGAAGTTATTGAATGTGCTAGATTATTCAATGATGATGATACTGATAAATTGCCAAATTTCCATACATATATATTTCTTCTGATGAAGATGAGAGTATTCTTGATTTAGAGACGGTTTGTTATTTGGATAACGGTCCAAAAATAATAGATGGAAAAGAAGTTTTTCCTGATTTTGTAAACGAAAATAGATTAGATATTTTATGTAGTGGGGATGTATTTATGGATGTTTACGATGACTTAGATGAACGGTATCCAAATTTTACAAAAGTTCAATTTATTGATGCTCTAAATTATTACATGGATAATGATGATTACATTGAATTTTAAAATCTATATTTAGCAAGCCGTAGCCTAAATGAAACCTCCAATTCTGCCGTAGCGTAGGTGCGGTACGCACGAATGCGGTTTAGCTGTCTAAACTACACCAACGAAGACGGAGAAAGCCACCAGCAAACCCACTACTTCCACTGCGACCAAATCAGTATCCCAAGAGAGATGACCGATAAAGACGGCAATCTCTTGTGATTCGGCAATTTTACCAGCTGTGGTCGTCTGAAAAAGATGAGCGGGTTTATAAGAACGCACATCCCAAGAGGCTCTTATAAAATTTCGTCTCAACGATAACTATAACATCCATCTAATACAAAAATCACCTTATATTCGTCTTGTTATTGAAGATATTGATACCTTTAAAACAGGAATTATTAACCTCTTTCATGACTTACTTGATCCTGATAAAAAGTATCTGATTTATCGTGATTTTATCAAAATATACCGCAATATGCCTCCGATTGAAAAAATCGAATTTTTCAAAAAGAAGACCGTCGAGGAAATCGCAGCAAAGAATAAGCTGTGATATACTATTTAGTGATGAGGTAATGCTATGAGAAAAACACTTTTTGGTTGGATGCTTGTATTTTCTGCATTACGCTTTCTTGATCGCTCAGTACGTCAGTCAACTAAAGCACTACGACATCTATTGAAATAACTTAGTTCTGTTATCAAACAGAACTTTTTTTATTGATTAAAATCTATATCTAGTATATAATCAATCTATAACGTATAGATTGGAGATATATCATGGCTATAACTTTATCGAAACAATACAATTTTAAACTGAATGAAGCCACTATGGAACAAGCTCGAAAAATTATCAAGGAAAAGGGAATGACAATGACAGATGCTATTTCTTTATTTGTGGAGCAAATAGTCCTGGAGCAAGATTTGCCTATTAAGACGGCCGAAGATCTACATAGAGAACAGTTGATTGAAGAATTACAAGTCCAATCTGAGCGTGCCTTGAGAGAATACGAGGCAGGCGAAGGAACTTCCCTAGACGATATGAGGGTACGTTATGGCTTATAAAGTGATTGCTTCAAAAGAGGTCGAGGAAGCTATCGACAATATACACAACTATATAGCTACGGTACTTCTATCCCCTCAATCCGCCAAAAATACTGTGGCTAAAATCTTAGACAGCTTAAAAAGTTTAGAAATTTTTCCTGAAGCAGGATTTGACGCTGATGAGAGAATCGGAGTAAAGATTAACAGCAAGTATCCCACACGAGGAAAAATTATAGACCAATATGTTTTGCTTTACTTCATCGACCAAAAACGAAACACCGTTTTTTTATCTCACCTATTCCACACTAAAAGTGACTATGTCACTTTGTTACAAAAAGACAATAAAAAAAGCCCAAATACTTGAGACAACTTTCTTAATTTTATAAGCTCCGAAACCTTAATTTTTGGTACTGTCTTGGTTTATCAATACGGTATATATATAATATTTTACAGCTCTATCCCCTTCAGAAACGTTGATTTAATAAAGATTTAAACACTATAGAGCATATCTTTGTAAAATACGGTTTAAAAGATTGGAGCAAGTAAAAATGAAAAAGTTACTGATTGGAATGATTGGAACTATTTTGCTTTTGACAGGAGCTTTAAAAATGTCACAACCACTTATACTCAATATAATGATTTGACTGTTGAGATACTATTTAGGAATGACTTTTTCCTAAGTATAACCATCCTGCAAAATTGTATGATGAAATCAATTTAGATAAGGTAGATAATATCCGAAAAAGCAAAGAGACTATATCTTATTATATTGGGTTTTTATAATAATGGAAAATTAATTAAATTTGAGAAATATAGTCATAGTAATAAAGTAATGGATTTTTGTTTATGAATATGATGAGAGGAAATCTGATCAAAATTTATAAAAATAACATTGAGGTAAGAAAGCCGCTCCAAAAGTGAAGGGAGAAGAAAAAAACTAGTGCTTATTAAATTGTTAAAGGAGGTTGTTATGCTTAGTTTTTATGATTGCGATAAAAATTTATCTGAAAATGATTTCAATGAGATTGAAAAATTAGAAGTATCTTTTCCAGCTTCATTCAAGTCACATTACTTCAAATGGAATGGAGGTACTCCCAATCTTTCATATTTTGTCAATGATAATATCGATTATGACTATATTGAAATTCGCGACTTCATTCCAATGAAATATTCTAAGCAGTTTGAGGATGATCCAGATTTTACATTGGAAGGAAGAGCAATAAATGAATGGGAACTTAATGAGTTACCTATAAATCTGATTCCTTTTGCTTTTGATTGGGGAGGAAATTACCTCTGTTTAGAAAAAAATAGTTGGCAAATTATTTATTATGTAAGGGATGTATGGAGTGAAAATATATCAAGAGAAGCTAATTTTAAAAAAAATTCAATTATTATTGCGAAATCATTTGAGGAGTTTTTAAATTGTTTAGAAGAAAATCCTGATGATTGATAAACTGGCATAGCGTCGTGTACATATAGCAGGTGTAATAAGCCATAGCTCGCATGAAACCTTCAATCTCGAAGTAGGATGGGCGCGCATGGATTAGCTATACTTCTGATGGAAGTGGAAAAACTACTACTTATAGCACATGGGTATACAATCCAACAAGGAAAGGTAATGGATTATTTACCAATCTTGAGCAAGATAGAGGGGCAGATACAACTCGTTCAATGCACCTTGATGATGTAGCAGAAAAACGACTAATAAACAAAAATTATGAATATAAAAAGAAAGGAGAAGATACTTGGACTCTAGGCGGGCCTCGTTCTAGCTTTGCTAGAGATGCATGGAACGCGGGAACTAAAGAAGACCTTAACTCTAATAGAGTTGGTGGGTTAGGCCCCATCAGCAATTCTACCACGCTCAAAGAATTAATCATAAAAGCCAATGGAGGAGTAACAAATGCAACAACTAGTTTACCTAGAAAAAATAGTATTGCCTCCTTTGGTTCAAGTGGTGAGATCTTCAGGTTCTTCATCATCAAATTCATCAGGAAGTTCATTATGAAAATTAAAGAAATTATCCTTTTTCTTATGAGTATAATATCATCTGATTGTTCGTTAACTAATAATGAAATTGATATTAACGACATTTGGAATTTTAAAATTACTATTACTGAATCTCAAAGAAAACAGAGAAGCTCATTTGACAGGTTTACTTGGTAATAGTGCAATGGGAATATCAAGTATGGAAACTACTATTTACAATGACAATGAATTAAATATTATTTTTATTTCAGAAACTAGCAGGATCAAAATATTCTGGGAAATTAGACAAAAGTATTATTGGCAAAAATATTAGCAAAGTTACTTTTGGCTCTACAAGGAGAATCATATGGTATAACTAGCCCAGACGGAATCAAACTCCAATAACCCCTGTAAAATGTAAAAGAGAGTGGGACAAAAGTCCTGGCCTCTCAATTGTCTTTGGATTGTCGATCAAGACGCAGGCTTGGGTTAATCTATGGGGATTACCAATCGTCAAGGAGCTAAAGGTAATCCTGCAATGAGGCTTACAAAAGATCTACATAGAGCGGTTCATGATGCAAAAGCTCGGCTAAGGGCTACAAAAAGGAATGGAAGGAAGGATTATTTAAAACGTGGTAAAGACGAAATTAGAATTATGTATAGATCAATGCAGGAGGTCTTAGTTGAAAATAAAAAAGATATTACACAAAATCAACTAAGACAAATGCGCAAACAGGCAATAAAATTTGCAAAAAAAAATAAATGCTATTGAGGAAATTTAAATGTCAAAATTACTTTTTACTTCTTCTAAAACGCCACATAGTATTGGCTATATTGGAGGAGGAGCCGAACATATTCCGTTAGAATTATGGCCTAAAGTTCCAAATTCTGATACCTATCAAACACATCTGTTTACTCTTTATTCTGACTTTTTACCTGAAAATGTATTCCCTCGTAGAAATTATTATATCTCTGTTTTTATTTCCATAGAGGAGCATGCATTGGGAGGAGCAAAAGACTCTATTTCATCCAAATATACTGTTAATAGTCAGGATGATTTAATTTTACTAAATGATGGTTTTAGTTGTGCTGTCCTTTATGAAAGGGAACAAGATATCAACAAGCAAGATTTAGGAAGTATTTCTTTGGAAAGAAAATTTTTTGAAAGACTTGATGAAGTTGATAAAGAAGCAGATGCGAAATACAATGAAAATGAACATTTATTCTTTGAAGATAATGGAATGGGATTGGATGTATCCAAAATTTTTGGCAATCCTTATTTTGAACAAGATATAATATATCCTTCTCCTAAGTTTAATTTTTGCTTGCAATTATTAGAAGAAGATATAGATAAAAATTACATATTTTTCAGAATGGTATTGGTTATTTTTATTATGACCAAAATGTTAAGAAGAAACTTCTATCTGGAAGTCAAAGCAGGTATTTTTCTTTATTCAAAATACTTAATCATTAATATAAAAACCTTCAGTCCCGACGTAGGGTATGTGAGGTACGCACGCAAGCGGTTTTTGCTTTTCAGACGACCTTTGTTGTATTGCGTTCAACCACAGCTACACCTACGATGCACTGGGTGACCTGATCTACCGCCAGCTGCCCAATGTCGAAACCAGTACTACCAATACGATTTCGAAAACCAACTCGTCCGCGCCGAAATCAAAAAGCCGACAACAAACCCACTACTTCCACTGCTACCAAATCAGCATCCCGCGCGAGATGACCGATAAGGACGGTAATTTGCTGTGGTTCGGGGATTATTACGGTTGGGGTAGACTGAAGAGCGAAACGAACGTAACGGGAACGGCGCACCAGCCCTTCCGATTGCAAAACCAGTACGCCAATCGTGAGACGGGACTGCATTACAACTTCTTCAGATATTACGAGCCTGATGCGGGTCGGTTTGTGAATCAGGATCCGATTGGGTTGTGGGGTGGCTTTAACCTTTATCAATTTGCTTCTAACTCCCAAATGTGGATTGATCCTTTGGGATGGGAAAAAGATTGGGTCAAATATGAAGAAAAAATTCGAAAATTATATCCTACACGTAGTAAAAGAAAATATAAAGGGAGTGATTGTAAAGGTGTAGCAGATGGAATTGCTAACGTTAATGGCAAAGAAACAGCTATTGAAGCTAAATATATAAATAAATGGAAAAATTCTGCATACAATCCAGAAAGTTTCTTTTCTAAATGTATTAAAAAGATGGAACAGAAGAAGAAAGACTTATAGATCAAGCAAAAAGATATACAAAATGCTTTGACCAAGTTATATATCATACAAATAGTAAGGAATTTGTTGATCATTACTCAAAAATTTTTGCAAAAGAAACTTTAACAAATATTATTTTTTTATAATTACGAAAGCATAGGAATTGTTAAATGAAAAAGTGAGCCATAAAATTAATGTAATAAAGCAAATAGAAAACACTGTTGATATAGTTGGTAATCATCCCAACCAAAATCCTGATAGAGTGTTTTTATATATTAATTATGATATACAAAAGTTTTTGAAGATTCATTTGATGAAAATTTTTTAGTATTCCTGAATTGGAATCGGAAGATTTTTGTTTGATTTCATCCAACTGTGAAATCACTTTACCTAATGGAGAAAAAAATTTTGTGGAATATCTTTCAAAAGTAACTCAAATAAAAATTGATTCTTCAAAAGATTAAAAACCATTTTGAGAAAAAGGATATCAATATAGGGGTTATTAGAAACAATAATTTAATATTAAGTACAAAGAATGTAATTAATTTAGATGATTGTTCCGCTATCCTTTATGACTATGATTAATACTCAATGAACTTAGATAGCAAGCCGTAGCCCGCATGAAACCTCCAATTCCGACGTAGGGTGGGTGGCCAATTGCTGTCCGCGCACCCCCTTCGGGCTACCTGAAAAAGTGCAGGCTACTTTCAAAGCTCTAAAACAGTTCAAAAGCAGCCTGCACATTCAAAACAAGCCGTAGCCGCACAAATCTTCAGCCCTCCGGACACAAGGTAAACTCGCCAGCCGCTACGGACTCAACCCTTTAGGTCGTCTAAAAGAGGAAACCAAGGTAACGGATACTGCTTACCAACCCTTCCGATTGCAAAACCAGTATGCCGACCGTGAGACGGGACTGTATTACAACTTCTTCAGGTAGTAAGAAATGTAAATAAAAAACATTTAGCACCATGTCCAAATTGCGCTCCTGTTGTTCAAGTATTAGGGGTTTAAACCTATGAGCAAAAGAAAATTAAAAAGCAAAATAATTTCGAAAAAGAAAAATAATACTATTTTTAGATAGAGATATTGTCAGAAAGTTTATTAGCTGATTATTCCGTTCAAGATGAAGTTAAAATATTGCTATTATACACAGAAAAATATGTTGCAACATTAAGCAATAATTATAACTTCTCATCAGACATCAATTTTTCAAAAGGGTACTTGAATAAAAGATTTCCTTGAAGCAATTGCATCAACGAGAAAGATTAGCATTAAGGAACTTAGACAAGTTAGACGAATTTGATAAAAAATACAAGAGTTAACTTTATTATTTCTAAATGATAATTTCCTTGATGGAGTTGAACAAAATCAAGATATAGGGAGTTTTCTTTTCCTGTTATCTAATATTCAAGATGAGCTTTGTGCGAAAAATTTTATAATTTTTGAAGACAATTTGATCAAAAACTGAAGCTAAGAAGTTTTTAGAAAAAGGCTGAGAGCTTTGGCTAGGAAAGAATTAGTAAGCATAATGCAAAAAGCAGTGAAAAAGAATGAAAAATCTTAACAATATGGTATTGAAGGAAATATCTTTCTATCAAAATATTTATGGAGTATACTTTTATGTTCAAATTAAAAATCATTTCCGAGGATAATATATATGTATTAAGCGTAAAAGTGGAAATTAAAAAGTTAGATAAACTTCTCAAGTTAGATAATAACTATTTGTTATTTATTACTAACTATCAGGAAGTAGAAATAATACCTGATATTTCTCTTTTTAATTATGAAGAGAGCTTTTAAATGAAAATAGATACTTAGAGAGTCATTATCCCGAAATATCAAAGGTGTTTTTGGAGTATTGGACAAGCAGGACAGGGAGACGGATGGTTTTTAAATAAAATAAATAATACCATTTTTCATTATAATCATGATGCTGAGAGTATACCAGATCTGGATTTACAAATTTAGGGATAGATTTCTCACAATTTATCCAGTTGGCTTTTGTTATACAGAGATTTAGAATACCTATTAGATGAAGGAGAAATACTTACGGATAATATAAAAACTGAGTTTATATATTCAGTAAATAGTATAAGCAATAATTTGTTTAATGTTTATCCATTTAAGTATTTTTAATTAGAATATTCAATAAATTTATTAAGCAAATCGTAGCCTGTATGAAACCTTCAATTTTGAAGTAGTTTGCCTGCGGGTCGAACGCACGCAGTTTTTGCTTTTTCAGACAATCTTAATATCTTCTTTGAGGTCGTCTGAACTATTTGTTCTTTAACAATCTCATTACCATTAGTAATGACATTCTATCTAGAGGTCGTTTTCTCTGATAACTGAGAAACTAATTGACATAGACAAATACAGGAAAAGGATATATATTATGTTGAAAATATCAAATAATTCGTTAAATGGGATTGTATCAGGGTCAAAAATGTAGTGGAAAATCTGAGCAAGAAATCAAAGACGCACGGAAATAGAAAGGATTTAAATAATGGGCCTGCCAAAACAAGCAATTGATTCAATTGTTAAATTATCAGCTAAAGAAAGATTGGATTATTCTATTAAAAACTATATCCGGTACTGAAACTTTATACCTCCTAGATGGAAAGGATGACTGGATATGTTTGCAAGATGATGAAGGAAAAAGAATATCTAATGATCTTTCCAGAATCTGAGTTTGCGGAGTTAGCCCTCCAATGGAATCCTCAAGCATTGAGAATAGATGAAATAGAACTAGAGAACTTCTTGGAAGATACTGTTCCTTTAATGTCTGAAAGTAATATTAGATTAGTTATTTTTCCTATAGATGAAAAAGCAGAAACTATAATTTTGAATCCAATTGAATTTGCTAAGATGATCAATGATTATTTTTATGAGTGGTATGGTGAAGAATTTGATTTACCTTATTTATTAGGAGGTTAACAATGGGTTTACATGAAAAAGAAATAAATGCAATTCTTAATTTGTCCAGTCAAGAACGTTATGAGCATACTTTAAAAAGGATAACTGATTCTGGAGTTTTATATGTTTTAGCAGACAAAGACGGAGATTGGATATTATGGGGAGATGAGAAAAATTCATCTTTAGCCATATGGCCTGAATTAGAATTCGCAAGAATTATGGCAAATTCTGAAGATTAGAATTCTGATATTTATGAAATTGAGATAGAAGAATTTTTAGAGGATGGGATACCATGGTTGATAGAAAATAATATAGGTATAGCTGTCTTTCCGATTCCTAGTAATCCTGAAACTATTGATATGAAGGCTATTCAGTTTGCCGCCTCAGTCAATAAAATATTAGACGAAAGTTATGATGAGGCCTTAGATTTGCCTTATCTTTAAACGAAAGGTCAATTCGAAATCCAACCAAACCGTAAGGTCGTCTGAAAGAGAAAAGCAAGGTAATGGATAGGGCATACTAGCCCTTCCGCCTGCAAAACCAATACGCCGACCGTGAGACGGGGCTGCACTACAACTTCTTTATGTATTACGAGCCTGAAGTGGGTCGGTTTGTGAATCAGGATCCGATTGGGTTGTGAGGTGGATTTAACTTTTTCCGATTTGCGCCGAATACTCAAAGTCGGATAGATCCCAGTGGAAATGTAGCTTTTATACCGATTCTAATTGCGATGTGAGTGGTTACACTTTCAGGTGCTGCATAGGCAAAGCTGCAAAATTATGTGTTGGCAAGTGTCAAGCAAAAAAATTCTTTAAAGGGACAAGATATACAGAAAAAGTTAAAAAACAGGCTTCATCAGGAGATTATCATAGTTGCCCTAAGGTTGTTGATAGTTTTTCAAGATATGGTAAAGTATCAAAAATTAAAGGTGATGATGGAATAACACGACAGAAACTAGAAATACCTGGAAGATATAAAGGAAAAGAAGGAGTTTTTGAATATATAAAAGAGTCAAATGGCAACATTAATCATCGATTATTTAAACCTAATAAATAACCACTGGAGTATATTTATGAATAAATTAATTAGCATTTATATTAATAATGGAGTCAGTTTATTTGAACAAGGAGAAAATACTGTAATTATACCTATAGAATTATCTAATGATATTATAGATATTTTAGAATATTTAAATTTTTATTTTAGGAGGAGACTTATATAAAAATAATAATAAATTTGAACATACTTATGATAATTGGTATTATGAAGGAAATATTCAAAGTGACAGTATTATAAATACCAAAAATATCTAGATAACTTTTAAAAATGATCAAAATTTATATGTATCATTTATTTTTCAAATAAAAACAATCAGCAAGCAGAGATTGAGTTGAGCTACTGGTTAAAGTGTCTGAAACAAAACCAACTGTACCAACCGCGACAAACTAGTCATTCCCAGCCACAAAAGCATATTTTCCCACACTGCCACCAAACCAGCCAGATCGCTGATGCATTCCTCCTCGGTTAGTATGGAGCCGCAGCTTTTATTCCGACTAATACGGGATAGGCTGGCTCGGCGAATGCTGGAGCGTGCCGGGCTGCCCGCACATCATCCGCAATGTGGCCGGATTGGTATCGGAAAAAGACGTAACATAGAAAGGTGCTAATATGGAAAAATATGAAGAAAAAGTAAAAAAGGAATTAGACAATTTAACAAATACACAAAGGTTACTTTTTGGAGCATGTTGCATCGATAGAATTTTACATTTTATAGAAGATTTTGATAAGTTTTTAGAAGAAAATCATATTAAAAGAGTAACTAAAGAACCATATTTTTCCTTATGTACTGAGTTGCTAGATAGAATGTTTTTATATATTAGTATAAACAAAGAAATTTCTCCTGATAAGATTAAAAAAACGTTGAATATATTAAATGAAATTATTCCTGACACAGAGGATTTTTCAGATAACGTGGCTATATTTACACAAAATTCTATGATAGGATTATCATATCTATATGATTTCGTAAATAATAATGAATTAATTTTTATTATAAATTGTAGTGATAAAGTAATTGAAAACAATTGATATTATGTATTACGAAACAGGTTATGAACAGCTTGATATGTATTATGAAGAAGAATATAAAATACAATTTAATTGTATTGAAATGATAAAAACAAGGACAGATACAGCCAAATTACGTAAATATAATCAATTAACTAGAGTGAATAACAGGCCGTAACCTGTGTACTGGGTGCGAAGGGTATGCATGCGTTTTTGTTCCAATATCCTATCAGGCCGTCTAATTTCCCCAACCAATTTCAGCCAACTTTCAGACGATCTTTGTTGTATTGCGTTCAACCGCCGCTACAGCTACGATCGCACCTGCAACCTGACATCGCCTATCGTAAGAATGGTCGACTAGAATAATCGAAAAACAATCCTGCAAGAATTCTTGCAGGATTTTCTTTATAGCAAACCTTCTAGAAGGCCCTTCATAAAGTTCTCAGAATTGAATTCCCCGATATCATCGATTTTTCACCAAAACCAATCAATTTAACAGGGATATTGAGTTCTTCACGGATAGCAAGAACAACACCACCTCGGGCAGTTCCATCAATCTTAGTCAATACAATCCCTGTAACAGGAGTAATTTTTGAAAACTCTTTAGCTTGTACGAGGCGTTTTGCCCTGTTGAAGCATCCAAAAGCTAGGAAGGTTTCATGAGGGGCTTCTGGTACGACACGTTTGATGATGCGACCAATTTTTTCTAACTCAGCCATCAAGTTTTCTTTGTTTTGCAGACGACCGGCTGTGTCAATCATCAAAATATCAATGCCCTCTGCTACTGCTCGCTCCGTCCCATCAAAGACAACGCTGGCTGGATCTGCTTTCTCAGGACCAGTGACGACAGGTACATCCACACGACGACCCCATTCTGCTAACTGAGCAACCGCACCAGCACGGAAAGTATCTGCTGCAACCAGCATGACTTTCTTGCCAGCTTGTTTGTAACGGTGTGCCAATTTCCCGATAGAAGTTGTTTTCCCGACACCATTGACACCTACAAAGAGCATGACTGTCAAACCATCTTGGAAGTTAATGCTTTCATTGTAGTTGCCATCTTTTTCGTAGAGCTCCACCAATTTCTCAATGATAACACGACGAAGGGCTTCTGGTTTCTTAGCATTCTCAAGCTTGGCTTCATAACGCAATTCTTCTGTAAGATTTGAAGCCACCTGCACACCAACGTCACTCATGATCAGTAGCTCTTCTAGTTCTTCGAAAAACTCTTCATCAACTGAGCGGAAATTAGCAAAGAAGGCATTCAAACGGGCACCGAATCCTGTACGAGTTTTCTTTAGACTGCGGTCATATTTTTCTTGTTCAGTCTCTTGGACTTGAGGAGTTTCTTCGATTGCTTGGTTTGCTTCCTCTTCTTCAAAAACTTCTGTTTCTGCTTCGTTTGATTGAGGCTGAACAATTTCTTTCTCGTCACTATCATTTGAAGTAATCTCTTCAACATGAATCGATTCCTCTCGAGGACTATCTGCTTCTTCGACTTGATTTAACTCTTCTTGAGAAACCTTCACTTCGTCAACTGATTCGGCAATAGTTTCTTCGTCAACCTCTGCTTCAAATAAATCTTCATCATTTTCTTCGGCTACGACAGTCCCATCTTGCTCTTTGACTTCGATATTTTCAGATTCTATTGTTTCAGTTTGCTCACTCTCATCCGATAAATCGATGTTTTCCAAAGCCTCTTTGACAACATCTTCAATCTTTGGTTCTTCTATTTTTCCAAATAAACGGTCAAATAATCCCATTCTTTAGTTCTCCTTCAGTACGTATTTTTCAATGGCCCAGGCAACAGCTTCTTCGTCATTGGTCATTGGTGTTACCACATTTGCCACAGCCTTAACTGCTGGAACTGCATTTTGCATGGCTACACCGAGACCGGCCCACTCAATCATAGAAAGGTCATTAGCCTCATCGCCACAGGCCATCACCTGGCTTTGATCGATTCCTAGGTGCTCAATCAGTTTGGCTAAACCAGTTGCCTTATGGACATTCTTTGGTGACCATTCTAACAAGAGTTCACGAGATTTAAATCTCATACTGGTCGTATAATTCTGGTGAAATCTTTTGAATAGCTGCATCCAAAGGCTCCTGAGGAAAGGCAGTCACACACTTATTGTATGTCACCTGACTAGACAAGTCTTCAAAAGCAGTTGGAACAAAAGTAAGAGCCGGGTTAAACTGGGCATATAAACTTTCTTGGTCAGACTGAATCTGATAAACTGTTCCTTCTGAAATGGCATCTAAGGGGATTCCTAGCTTTTCAGTTTCTTCATAAATACGTGTCACATCATCAATAGAGAATACTGTCTTATCGAGGATTTCACCCGTATTCTTCTGAACCAATCCACCGTTGAATGTGATAGTATATTCGTCATCGTGACCATCTGTTCCAAGCTCTTTCAGGAAGAAATCCATGGCCTTGAGGGGACGTCCAGTTGTTAGCACTACTTTGACACCCTGTTCACGCGCAGCCTTCAAAGTTGCCTTGGTACGATCAGTTAATTTCTTGTCTGTCGTCAGCAAGGTTCCATCCAAGTCTAGGGCAATTAATTTAATATCTGCCATTATAACCCCTCCATATAAGCGATAACTGATTGGTCTTTATGGTGACCGATAACTGTTTCGGCAAGTTCTAGAATTTCTGGGCGAGCATTTTCAGGTGCAACTGGATGACCTACTACCTGCATCATGTGAAGGTCATTTAGATTGTCACCGAAAGCCATCACTTGATCCATATCCAGATTTAACTTCTTAGCCAATTCGACAATCGCAACACCCTTGTCCACATAATCAAGAACAATATCAATAGATTCAAAACCTGTCGTCATTGCCTTAACACCAGGCACATGTTCATTGACCCAAGCTTCGCCAGCTTCTACTGTCTCTTCTGTAAAGTTGGTTGTGAATTTGAAAATCTCATCGGTGATATCTTCAAGTTTGGCTACTTTTTGAATATTCTCATTGTAATGTTGACTTAATTTTAGGTAGATTTCATCCACTGTATCCAATACATAACAGGCCTTCTTCCCCGTTAAAAGCATTTTATTAGCATCAAAATAAGGTGAAGTCTTTAGCTTTTCAAATGTTGATAGGTAAAAATCTCTAGGCATGGTCGCTTCATAGAGGTCTTGTCCATGAAAACGAACCAGACTCCCATTTTCAGCAATAAAAATAATCTCATCTTTGACATCCGCAAAATGCTTTTCAAGCGACAAAAGACCACGGCCAGAAGCTACAGCAAAGTAAATCCCTTTTTCTTTATAAGAATGGAGAAGCTTTTTTAAACGCTCCCTATCAAATTGGCCAGCTTCATCCAAAAAAGTCCCGTCCATATCAGTTGCGACTAGTTTAATCATAAATACTTCTATTCTCCAGTTGTAAATCTATCTTCTATTATACCATAGAAAAAGCAAATAGCGCCTAATCCATATGAGATTAGACGCCTGATTAAACTTGTAATTTATAAAATTTTTATCAATCGAGTGATTGAACTTTCCTACCATCAATCAATTCCAAGTCTTTTTATCCATATTTGGTAACGAAAGTCCGAAACGGATGATACAGATACGTATCACAAATCCAACAATCGAAAGAATAATGAATACACTAATTCTTGGGAGATGGAGAACAAATGTTAACCAATAATAAACTACACCAATTACAAAAGATAGAAGGGCATAGATGTCCTCTTTTAAAACACTTGGGACCTCATTAATCAAGAGATCTCGGATGATACCCCCGCCTGCTCCCGTTAAACAAGCCAAAATCCCTGCAGACATCAAGTTCAATTTGCTATCAGCTAAGGCTGTTGCCCCAATTAAGGAGAAGATAATCAGACCGATAGAGTCAAAGATGAGATAAGCTTCTCTCAGCCACTTGTAGAATTTTTTTTCTTGACTAGCATGGGCTTGTTTTGGATGTCACAAAGGCATACATAATCACAGCCACTAGTATTGCAAGATAAATCGGGCTAGGATCTGCTAGAGAAGCAGGAAAACGACTGATAATAGAATCTCTTATAATTCCTCCACCGACTGCAGTCACGATAGCTAACAAACTGATTCCCAAAAATATCTAATCGTTTACCGAATCCTTTTAATGGCACCTGAAGCAGCAAAAAGCTATCGTACCGATATAGTTACAAACCATTAGAAATAAGTCAAAATCCATAGAATCTCCTTGTTGATGTATGTTAGCCTTCTCCTTTATTGAAGGCACTTAGAAATCTTATTCTCAGATATGATTACATGAATTTTTGACTAAGCATCCATATTATCAATATCTTTTAATTTGACTGAAACAATCTTAGAAATACCAGATTCCTGCATGGTAACTCCATAGATTGAGTCAGCTGCCGCCATAGTTCCCTTACGGTGGGTAACGACGATAAACTGGCTATCCTTGTCAAATCGATTGAGATAATCTCCAAAGCGTTTAACGTTGGCTTCATCGAGTGCAGCCTCTACTTCATCCAAAATAACAAATGGAATGGTCTTGACACGAATGATTGAAAAGAGTAAGGCTAAAGCTGACAAAGCCTTCTCTCCACCACTCATAAGATTGAGGGATTGGATTTTCTTGCCTGGTGGTTGAACAGAGATTTCAACACCTGCTGTCAACAAATCTCCCTCGGTCAGGATTAGGTCCGCTTGACCACCACCAAACATCTGCTTAAAGGTTACTTTGAAGGATTCACGAATAGCTTCAAAGGTTGATTTAAATCGTTCCTTCACTTCATCGTTCATCTCTGTAATGGTTTCAAGAAGAAGATTTTTGGCAGAAAGAATGTCATCACGCTGACTATTTAAGAATTCCAAGCGTTCGTGTACTTCGTCAAACTGTTCAATGGCATCCAAATTAACTGGACCAAGTGAACGGATAGTTTTTTCCAAATCCTTGACCTTTTGTTCAGCGAGAGGCAAGTCTTCCAATTGGTTGGCTTGTTCAAAAGCTTCTGTATAGCTAATCTGATATTCTTCAGTCAGTTGACCTTGAAGATAGCGAAGGCGGTCTGTTATTTTCTCTTTGGTCGCTTCCGCTCGTGTTTGCTTACGAATCCATTCTTCATTTTGCTGACGTGCTTGATCCAAATGACTAGCAATATCATCCAATTGACCTTCAATATCATCCAGCTCAAACTGCTTGCGAATAAGCCCTTGTTGAATTTCTTCCTTCTGACTCTTAGCTTCTGTTTCCTGCTTGGTCAAAAGTTCCGTATCAACCTTTTCAAGATTGTCTACCTTTTCTTGCAAAAGACGTTCAATCTCTTCTTGCTCCATATCAAGGTATTCAAGCTCTTTGTTAATCCTCTCAATATCCGCAACTTCATAACGTTTTTGTCCTAACATTTCTGTCTTGTGGAGACGTTCTTGAGAAAGCTTTTCCTGCAAGCTTTGATAACGTTCCTGAATCGCATTTTTATTGGACTTGATTTCTTCAATCTCAGACTCCAGCTTTTGCTTTTCAGTTGCGATGATTGAGAGACGTTCTTGGCATTTTTCTTTTTCAGTTTGCCAATCTCCACCTCTTAGATTGTTTAATTCTTTTTCCTGAAGTTCTAAAAGTGTTTCAAGTTCTTCGACTTGCTGGCGAGTTTGTTGATAAGCAAGATATAAGCCCTGCTCCTCTATACGAGCTTGCTCTCCTTGAGACTTAATAGTCTCCAAAGTTTGAGCGAGGGCTGTCAAGTTTTCTTGAAGTGATTTCAGATTTTCTTCTTCCTGACCAAGAATCTTCTCTTCCTTAGCAATTTCTTTTTGTAACTGCTCCAATTCAGGCTTGATGAAAATACTGTTATTTTGACGATTGGCACCACCAGCATAAGAACCACCTGTTCGCAATTCTGTACCATCTAGCGTTACCATCCGAACTTGATAACGTACCTTACGAGCTGCATCACGTGCATGCTCTACCGTATCAAAGATTGCTGTTGTAGCAAGCAAGTTTTTAAAAATAGCTTCATGTTTCTTATCAAAAGTGACCAATTCATCTGCCATGCCAAGAAAACCTGGACTTGAAGCTATCACATCTTGGTTCTGACTAGAAATGCTACGAGCCTTAATAGTTGTCAAAGGTAGGAAGGTCGCACGACCAGCTCGATTTCGCTTAAGGAAATCAATAGCTTTAGTCGCTGCCTGCTCATCTTCAACGATGATATGTTGGCTACTTGCCCCGAGGGCAATTTCAAGAGCTGTTTGATAACGAACATCAAAAGTTAAATGTTCACTGACCGCTCCGACAATACCGCCTAGGCGATTTTTTTCTTGTAAAACACTCTTAACACCCGCATAGAAATTACTATGATTTTTAAGAATGTTTTCCAGACTTTGCGCCTTGGCCTGTTTGTTTTTCAAACTATCTAGGCGGTCAAAAAGTTGATTTTGCTGACTTTGATAAGCCTGCTTTTTGTTCTTCTTCCTGTTTAGCATGCGTCTGATAATCAGCAAGCAAGGTCTGTACTTTTTCTTTTGCTGATTTAAGAGCAGTTTCTTGCTCACTAGCCTTTAGATTTGCAGAAGCTAATTGTTCCTTCAAGGACTCAATTGTTCTTCTTGCTTTTTGAGTCTGTTGGCGACTATTTTTCAAGATCATTTTCAATCCGTGTCAACTGGTTAGAGACATCCGCTTCTTCCTGCAAAGAAAGCAACAAAGCGCTCACGCAGTTGCTCAATCATCTGATCAGGATCATCAGAAAATGCTACTAACTCAGCTTCTAAACGATTGAGCTCCTTGGTATTGACTGCTAGATTTTCTTCTAACTGACTGAGATTTGCTTCTTTTTCTTCCTTCTCTTGAATAAGAGCATTTCTCTTTTCATCCAAACTAGCTAAACGAGCTTGAGCTTCTTGTTGATTGAGAGCAACCTGCTCTGTCTCCAGTTTAGACAAGGCCAATTTACGTTCCAAATCACTGATTAGAGCAGTCAAATCCATCAAACTAGTTTTGATCTTTAGCCATCTCTGCTTGTAAATCTTGTCTCTGCTTCTTGAGAGATTGATTTTCAAGTTCTAGTGACTCGCGTTTTTGATAATAACTAGTCAACAGTTCTTGGACTTGGTTTAATTCTTCTTCTGTTAGATCCAATTCTGCCTTATTGGCTTGAATTTGCGCAACCAAAACGTCCAAGTAGATGCCTTTACGCTGACTGTCCAAGTCCATAAATTTACGAGCTGTTGCTGCTTGCTTTTCTAAGGGCTTGATTTGATTGTCTAACTCATAGATGATATCTTCCAAGCGGTCTAAATTGTCTTGAGTTTGTTGCAGCTTACTTTCTGTTTCTTTGCGACGAGTTTTATATTTCAAGACTCCCGCCGCTTCTTCAAAAATAGCGCGACGTTCCTCAGGTTTGGAGTTAAAGATTTCTTCGACCTTCCCTTGGGAAATAATGGAGAAGGAATCACGTCCAAGTCCGGTATCTAAGAAAAGATCATGAATATCACGAAGACGGACTTTTTTCCCATCAATCTTGTATTCACTATCCCCAGTACGATAGATATGACGCTCCACCTTGATTTCCTGTCCTGCATCCTTGATGAAACCGTCCTGATTATCTAGAGTAACAACTACAGAAGCATAGTTTAATGGTTTTCTACTTTCTGTTCCTGCGAAGATAACATCAGGCATCTTACCACCACGAAGACTTTTGACACTTGATTCACCCAGAGCCCAGCGTAAACTTTCAGTGATGTTAGATTTTCCAGAACCATTGGGTCCTACAACTGCTGTTACTCCCTGGTCAAAAACAACTTTAGTCTTATCAGCAAAGGACTTAAATCCCTGAATCTCAATTTCCTTTAAATACATGAATCCAGTCCTTCCTCAACTGCATTTTTAGCGGCTTCTTGTTCGGCCAATTTTTTGGATCGTCCTTGACCCCTACCTAAACTTTGACCCTCGACAAGGACTTCAACCTCAAACATCTTATCATGAGCAGGACCATTTTCCGAAATCACCTGATAACGAATATCGACATCACCATTGACTTGGAGTAATTCTTGAAGGTGGGTCTTGTAGTCTTTAATCATCTCAAAATCACCAGCCTCAACTTTTGGAATCATGACCTGGTAGATAAACTCTTTTACCGTAAGTAGATCCTTATCTAAAAGCAGGGCACCCAAAAAGGCTTCGAAAGCATCTCCCAAGATGGTATCTCGATTACGGCCTCCAGATTTTTCCTCTCCCTTACCTAGCTTGATAAACTGGTCAAACTGGCAGTCACGGGCAAACCCAGCCAAACTCTCTTCACGTACAATCATGGCACGGAGTTTAGACAGGTCACCTTCTGGTTTTTTAGGATATTTTTTGTACAGATATTCTGAAATCAATAATTTGCAGAACAGCGTCTCCTAAAAATTCCAAGCGTTCATTGTGTGAAATTTTTAAGAGGCGGTGCTCATTGGCGTAACTAGTGTGAGTAAAAGCTGTTTCAAGTAACTGTTTATCTGAAAAAACAAGCCCAAAACGTTGCTCTAACACTGGTTTCTAATTCTCTCATAAGAACCTCTTTCTAAAACATTATAATCCTATCCATTATATCAAAAAAAGACCTTATCGTCAGAAAATAAGAGTAAAAAAACTTAATTACAACTTCTATCTAAAAACTATCCCTAGCTAGCGAATCAGGCTATTTTTTGGTATAATAAATCTTATGGAAATTGAAAAAACCAATCGAATGAATGCTCTGTTTTGAATTTTGTAGCAGCCCTCTAACTGATAAACAAATGAACTATATCGAACTCTATTATGCAGATGACTATAGTTTAGCTGAGAAAATTGCTGAAGAATTTCGGTGTTAGTCGTCAGGCTGTTTATGATAATATCAAACGAACTGAAAAGATACTGGAAGATTATGAGATGAAACTTCATATGTACTCTGACTACATTGTCCGCAGTCAGATTTTTGATCAGATCATTGAGCGCTATCCAGAAGATGCTTTTCTCCAAGAGCAAATTGAGATTTTAACAAGTATTGACAATCGGGAGTAATCATGGGCAGTCTAGTTATTTATCAAGGAATACCTTGCAAACTATTAGCCGCAGAAGAATCATTTCCTACTCGACTACAGATTATCTCGTCCAATGATATCTCCAAAGCTATGCAAATAGGTTTTAGCTGTTGGGGATATCCAAATGAAATCATGAAAGAGGTCACACCCGAAGAACTAGAGTGTTTGCAACATTTCGGACGATTTCCGCTGAATTGAAAAAATAGGAGAAAAATAATGGCATTTGAAAATTTAACAGAACGTTTGCAGAACGTCTTTAAAAATCTACGTAAAAAAGGAAAAATCACAGAGAGTGATATCCAAGAAGCAACCAAGGAAATTCGTCTGGCTCTTTTAGAAGCCGACGTTGCTTTGCCTGTAGTTAAGGATTTTATCAAAAAAATTCGTGAACGTGCGGTCGGGCATGAAGTCATTGATACTCTCAATCCAGCTCAACAAATCATCAAGATTGTAAATGAAGAATTGACGGAAGTTCTTGGTTCTGATACAGCTGAGATTATCAAGTCTCCTAAGATTCCTACAATCATCATGATGGTTGGTTTGCAGGGTGCTGGTAAAACAACCTTTGCTGGAAAATTAGCTAACAAACTTAAAAAGGAAGAGGATGCTCGTCCTTTGATGATTGCAGCCGACATCTATCGTCCTGCGGCCATCGAACAGCTCAAAACACTGGGACAACAAATTGATGTTCCTGTCTTTGCTCTTGGAACTGAAGTTCCTGCAGTGGAGATTGTTCGCCAAGGTTTGGAGCAAGCTAAAGCCAACCATAATGACTATGTTTTGATTGATACGGCCGGTCGTTTACAAATCGATGAACTTCTCATGAATGAGCTCCGTGATGTCAAAGCTCTAGCTAAACCAAATGAAATTCTTCTTGTCATCGATGCTATGATCGGTCAAGAAGCCGCTAACGTTGCGCGAGAATTTAACGCTCAATTAGAAGTTACTGGTGTCATCCTTACCAAGATTGACGGGGACACTCGTGGTGGTGCGGCCCTTTCTGTTCGTCACATCACTGGAAAACCAATCAAGTTCACTGGTACTGGTGAAAAAATTACAGATATCGAAACCTTCCACCCTGACCGTATGGCTAGCCGTATTCTCGGTATGGGAGATATGCTGACTCTGATTGAAAAAGCTTCCCAAGAATACGATGAGCAAAAAGCCCTTGAAATGGCTGAAAAGATGCGGGAAAACACCTTTGATTTCAACGATTTCATCGATCAGTTGGATCAGGTGCAAAATATGGGGCCAATGGAAGATTTGCTCAAGATGATTCCAGGTATGGCCAACAATCCTGCCCTTCAAAATATGAAGGTGGATGAAAAACAAATTGCTCGCAAACGTGCCATCGTCTCATCTATGACTCCTGAAGAACGTGAAAATCCAGATTTGTTGACTCCAAGCCGTCGTCGTCGTATCGCAGCTGGTTCTGGTAATACCTTTATCGAAGTCAACAAGTTCATCAAAGACTTTAACCAAGCCAAACAACTCATGCAAGGTGTCATGTCAGGTGATATGAACAAGATGATGAAACAAATGGGCATCAATCCCTAACAACCTTCCTAAAAATATGCCTGGTGGCATGGATATGTCAGCCCTTGAAGGTGTGATGGGACAAAGGTGGTATGCCGACCTATATCTAGCTGGAGTGGAGCAGGATACCTGATATGAGTCAGATGCTCGGTGGAGGTCTCCCAGAGGTAAAAGTCAGTGGTGCCATGAGCAATCCATGAAACATGGCCAACAAAATGAAAAGGCTGAAAAACACCGATAAAAAGTCAGTGGTCCTTTTTTCTAATTATCTATAAAAACTTTCTGGTGAAATAACTGCTGATGACAGCCTAGTTATCGGCTTCGATTAAACAGTCCTTTGTCGCATCAGATTCACCGTTATTTGAAATGGGCAGGATTGCCAGCAAGGAATGTTATATAGAGGGGCCCATAAGTTAGATTCTTCTAAGTTCAATGTCAAAAGAAATTTAACTCTGGATTTTGCAAAGGGCGATTACTTGGAGATGTTCTGTTTACCCTTATAATTATTTATTTCTTTACTTGTAATTGTAACGGTTTCTCCCGCTGCTATTAGTCCCAATTCCTTCAATGCTGGTCATCTCATAAAACAGAAGAAATATATCAGCTTTTAAGTATTTGATTTATGCCTTCTTGTAACATCATCTTATCTTTACTAATTATTCTGTTTCCAGTCGTTCAGTCACTTGCTTAAAATCAACTTTCTCGGATAGAGTACCTAAAACTTCTGCTTTCAAGTTCATTTCCTTGAAACTGTTTAAAATCTTTCTTCCCACAGTTTCTTCCCTATTTTGCCATCTTCAATTGATAAGAGGTTTGCTTTGATTTGGATCGAATTACCTTCCAGCAACTCAATCTGTAACGTTCCGTCTTTGCTTCAAATCGTTGAACTACTTCCCTTTATTCAGCCCACCACCAGTACCGCTCCTTTACAGAAAAACTGGCTTCCCATCTTTCAGTATGTATAATGGGATAGCTCCGAATCACCAATTAGAAGTTCCCTGGACTTTATCATTGGTAGTATCATAAAAGCATATTTTTTTCGTCTGCCATTTTTCTTTTATCTAAAACTATATAATTTCATAGCCATAGTCTCTTCAACTGTATTCCCTCAGCTGCTGATTTGGGTGGAGTCATTACCGTTAGTGGACAACTTCTCAATTTTCCAATAAATCAAACCTAATTTTTCCTCTGGTTTTAACTCAATTTCATTAGTTGATGTAATTGCTTATTTTCGCTTGTTTGGGATGTTAATTCTGTTTTTTTTCTTCCTGGACATGCCCAGTCCAGTAAAGTACTGGAGACCAACCAAATGAAACTAAGGAAAGACCTACTGTTATTTGTCATTAAAACTCTTTAAAATTATTTACCAAATATCTGTTTACAATCCCAAAATCTTCTTACTCTCTATAGTAAGAAGGTTTATCAAAGTGTAATAATGATTATGTCTTTAAACTCACCAAATTTTTTGAATAAGAAGTTATGTGAGTATTTAGACGAATATCTTTAATTGTCAAGTATGGTTTGCAAATAATTATTATATCAAGTAATTCAATCATCCTCTTACTATTAATATACTGTTGTTTCTATATGATTATATCATCTCTGCTTATTATTAACTAGGTCGCTTTGTGAGTATCATCACTTCAATTATTAATTCTTTATGTATTTATCTGACCTTAAATTTTCAGAGAGAGCAATAAAATCCACAGCATCTATAAAATAATAATTTTTCAAGGATACCAATCTGCAAATACGATAAACCTTTACTAGCTACAATGCTCATGAGTTACACCAGGCTTTTATTCTAGTAATTTTCTTTGTTTTTCTCGATTTTGACATTATATTCCTCAATATTCTTTTTCATTCTTCTTTATGCATACGATTTTCTTCATCAATTAAATTATTAGTAAACTCAATCCATTTTGGTAAAATTGTATGAGATACAAGGAACGATCAACTAGTGTACTAATAAAATACCATATACGATTGCCAAGATGTCAAGACTTAACAATGACTTAACAACTATTTCAATAATATTAGCAGGTGTTGTTATAACTATGAAAACTGATTACTAGGATACCTAAGATTAAGCCCTTTCAGTTGTCTCATCTTTCTTTGAATCATCGCAACTAGAAAAGCACTCGCTAATAAATTGTAAAGTTCATCAATGTTACCCTCACCCCCAAAACCAAGCAAAAATTTTATAATAACAACTGTTCCCCATTAAACAGCGTAAAATAACCACTTTAAAATCTTCTAAGTGGATTTTGATCCATCCTGCGATGAATCAACTAATTCTTCTTGAGTAGAATACTTTTCTTCCATTTTCAGATCATTCAACTCGATTTCTTTTTCAAATCAATATGAAGTCCTTGACGTACCATGTAAGATTATTCAATAATTGCGTTCTATTATCATTTTATATTTCTTATTGGTTTTCTATATTGTAAGAAGAATAAGCAACAGTGCTTTATTTTTCCACACTATATATCTCATCCTACTTGGCTATTGTAGATACTCTACCAGTTTCTTGAAAATGTATTTCCACTTAAAACTCTATAGCTACCAAAGGTATCATTATAAGTTTAATAGGTATGATAAAAAGTACTTTTACATCTTTGTAGCTACCTTCCGTTTCTAATTTCACCAAGTAAATAAATACCTGACGATATTGGCCCCAAACTAACTAGATAAAAGCTTTCTTGTTCCTTACGTCTCCAGCCAGTGTTTTGCTCACTCTGCTCGTGAATAAAATTGGCTTGCCAGTAACATTTGCTGACTTGTGTAGAGCGACCATTAACTGATAACATTACCTTTGTCATCAATAAATGACTGCCTGTGTCATCAAGCGCTCTGTCCAAACTGTTAATGTCAAATTCAAGGAAGTTTCATCAACCAATTGAATATCCATTGGAATAGCAACAATTGTTCCGTCAATTAATGTTACCAGCGGCGTTCTCTTTTAACCTGCTTCAAATCTGAAGTTTGTCAGATTTTTCTTGAATTTTGTTAAGTTTAAAAACATTTCAACATCAAGTGTTGATTGATTTATTTCAACGAGAGATTTGTTTTGAGCTTAGTTTCAGCGTTTTTTAAGTGCTTCTTGTTTTCAGCCAATGTAGTTTTCTTTAGCCAATTTAATTGGTGCATGCTTGTAACCTTTGGTTCTTCTTGGAGCTTTGGCTTCTTCAACCAAACGGTCTTTTTCTTCAACCAATTTAGCTTTGTGCTTAGAAGTTCTTTAGTTTACTTTTCTTGAGTGCGAGACTACTGCTTTGTCCTTGTTTAGACACAGTTTCTTGAACACGTTTCATGATTCAGAGCTGATTTACTTATCATCAGGCTTGTTTTTTTAGAAGCAAGGTCAGCTGGGGAAGTTATCAACTGCTTTTTGAGCTGACTTGACGTTTTGCATTGTCAAGAGCAAGTTTTTAGAAATTGTTTTCCATAATAATGGTTTGGATTTAGGTAGCAGTAGCATCCGTATCTTTTCTGCTGAAGTTTAAGTCTAAAGCGGTCAGCATAGTCAGTTGATACTTGTTTAAGAGCATCATTGCTTTCTGAAGCGGTTTGAGCTTGACTTCTTTTCAACTGCATCTTCGTATGCTTTCTGAATAACTTCAACGTTTGCGATTGTGGCTGCTTTATTTCCTTTTATCAAAGCGAATACTACTAGCAATGTCACCATTGATGTTGCGACATCATTTAACGCAATATTACAAATACTAGATTATTTTCGTAAATACTCCCCCATTTGAAGTCCATCTATGATAGTAACATCAAAACTTCCAGATTGTAAACTGCTTTCAAATCCATCTATATTTGTATCCCAATTTTAAAACCTAGACAGACAAAGTTTTCCAGCAGTTGGACATCTACCAGGAAATGTATTCCATGACCAAGTGGGTTTGACCTGGTTTTATACTGGCACGTTTGATGTAATTCAATACCTTCTTTATATATTTGAGTTTGATGACGTGCTTGGTGCTCACGAATTTGTTTTCAATCCCTTGAACATACAAGTGAATTTCTTCTTTTTGTTCTTGGTTAAATTGTCTGATGTCAACCAGTTGATTTTTTTAATTTTTACCAATTGGAAACTTTTGTGTCTTCAATAGCTTTAGCACCAAGTCCCAGTCCTTAAGTCTGAGTCATAGGCTTTATCTTCTTTAATTAGGTCAATCTGGAATTTGACAATATCAACGCTATCTAGAGCTGTAGCTATCAAGTTTTATCTTCGAACTGAGAAAGTTTTGTTGTACTTCTGGTAACTTTTGCTTAATGGCCAATTCAAAGGTTGCCTTTAGCATCATTAACTAAAGTTGTTTAAGCATCAACGTCATTTTGAAACGTTATCAATAGCTTCTTGACGTTTTTTGTCAGCTTTCTTAGCATCCAGATTAATACTGTTTTGCAAAACCGACATTTCCAGCATATGGTTTCCAGCTTTAGCTTGCTCAAAGGTTTATCTTCAGCGAAACAGTCCAGTTCCTAGGTGCATCTTTAGCAGATTGAACTTGAGTTCTTTGTAGAGCATCAGCATTACTTGTCTTTAGAGTGGCATTCAGCATTAGATACTTCTGTTTTCATTGTTGCAAGCTTCAGTTTGAGTTTCAATCTTTAAATCAGCAGTGGCTGTTTTCTTTAGTATTGCTTCTTGGTCAGAAAAGATTAAACACATACTTTATTAGATTTCCAATGTTTGCAGGTGTGTACTTAGAAACCTTCTTTGTATTTGCTGCTTCAGTAGCATTAGCTTCGTCTGTTTGAGCATCAGACGCATGCTTCATCAGCTTTAGCCAGGCTTCTGATAAGTTGTTCTTTAGTTTGTTTTAACTTTCTTTTGAAACATCAGGTGGTTTAATAAATGGTTTTCAATAGTTGGCTTTTCAGCAGGAGACTGGTTCATTTCCTTGTGCTCGTATCTACATCGATGGCTTGCTTGATAATGGGAATAGCTGATGCAAGGTCAATAACTACTGTGGTTGTCGATTTTGGTTTCTGACTATTCTTTAGTTTTATCTTTGCAATATAATTCAGAAGGTGAAAAGTGATCAAAATAACTTTATTTGTTACAAAAGACAGATGCGCACGCCTTACAAAGTTGAGTCAAGAGAACTGTTCTAGTTGGCGGGTTTGGTTCAAAACACTTTATTCGAAAATGGTATGAACAAGTGAACTTTTAGATGAGTTCTAACTGCTCTTGGGGTAAAACGAAAGACTTTTTCTTTGGTTTATTCAAATGAAAAATTGGCCATCATCAGTCCAGCAAGCAACTTAGTACAAAACAGATATAATAGATGCAATATCAGCTTTATTAAACAATAAACTGTATTACAACATAGATAAAGGACTCAGTTGGTGCTTTTTTTTGTTAGTTGTTTGATTTTTCCAAGTCTCTTTAAAGATAGTTGGAATATCAACTTGGTAAATTCAGAGTCTCCTGTTCTTGGATGCCGATCGTCCAAGCGTCTTGGCATGGAGGTGCCCATGTCCTTTAGGTTTTGGGGATGACCACCTCCTCCTTTCAAAACAGGATGATGATGATATAAACCATGTGCACACGGATTTGATGAAGTTCGTCGCAACATGATTACAGCTCTAATAAAGAATAGATACCCACAAAACATTTGAGACTTGCGACATGTCCTGCTGGACTTTCCTTTTAGCGGTAACAACGACTTCTTGCGTCTTTTTACCGTCCATTTGGCGCTTCAATGACTCCCGATCCTGTTTAGGAGATTACATAGAACAATAATGGCACTTGCGAACTATCTTAATTCTTGGTGGTTCCATACGCTTGTGTTTCTTAATCATCAATGGGCTGACATCCTTGTCAATGGGTGGACTAGTCTGGGACTGGCCCATTGGTGCCTGATGCGATTCTTATGGCGCAGGAGGCCAGCAGGCCTGGTGTGGTATGGGGACATGGGCTGGTTTGC
>BNJS01001301.1_pt1 | contig 36933 bp, 38 predicted proteins | sample 8540461 | NCBI WGS metagenome assembly BNJS01 (sample SAMD00202454, study PRJDB9452) | human saliva metagenome | isolation source: human saliva | place: Japan
AACAGAAAAACAACAATTGTTTCTGCTAAGCGACTTTATAAAGAAAAAGCGCCCTATTTATGGGCTCTTTTCTTATTTACTGGCTATGCGGCTCCCTTTTTATAAATTTTTCGATATTTTGAAAGAGGCGAGAGGCAATTTTGAATTTAATTCATTAGTTGCGTTATCGATTACATGAGTATAAACACGCATTGTGGTCGCAACATTACCGTGGCCGAGTCGACCAGAAACGGCCACAACCGAAACCGTAGGATCATTAAGAGCATGGAAGCGTGAGAATGACGCAGGTCATGCAGGCGAATAACCCCAGAGCGCTCTATAAATGAGTTAAAGCGGTCACTAATAGATTGGTAGCAAGAGGCTGCTGTCCATCGCAAGAGATAAAGGGCCGCCAGAACGCGCACAGACAGCCTCCAGTTCCTGGAAGGTTAATTCATCCAGGACAATCGTCCGGACGCTGCTGCGTTCTTTGTAGGGCCTATTCCATCGATTCTACGCCGAAAGTGATTTAGTTGTTTTATACGATTGCAGGCAGCAGGTCGTCGCATGTTAGAGCCATCGCTTCACCTCGATCGCATTCCAGACCAGAAGAAAGGCAGCAGCGAAACAACGTGCGTGATAGACAGGGTGGTCCACTACGGAAATAAATTGGTCAATTCGTCAGATCAGTCCACACCTCTGCATGTAGGCTTTTGCTTCATCCGGCCAGCTTGAATGGCCGCAAGATTCAGCAGCTGGATCCGGTAGGCCCACAAGCCTGGGACCTGCGGCGAAAAATAGACCTGCACAGCAGTCAATATATTATTTGTTGTACCGGGATATTTTCGTTCCCGACAAACTCAAACGCGCCAGGTTTGCATAACAAAGCTTCGTGATGTCGCGGCACATCGGAGCCGCAGAAGCGACGTACTTACAGGCTAATCGGCGGTCGCTTGAAGATCATGCGTTGAACGCGTCACCTCGAGTATCGAAATAGGTTGCATGCTTAGCGCACGAAGTCACTGCATTCCGGCATACTTTATCGCGAGCGCTTTCACGTTCCCGCATGCGCCTCGCGTTTGGTGAGTAAAGCCACGTTTTCGTTTTGGCGTGTTGTTTTCCATCCCCGGTCGCGCAGAGATGTTTCACCCGGCGCCATATTTTTAGTTTTTGGATCTGAAAATAACCGGACACATAATAACCTCCGTTTTTGTTTGACATGGAACTGGCGGCTCATATGTTTATATTAGGAACATAGAAAGGCTACTGGTCAAACCTTTTCATAATAAAAGCAGAATTCACACGCACACGTCACCTTCCGAGAGAAATCAGGGCGCAGAGAATTCTGCTTATTTTTATCTGCAGCGTCTCGCGAATTTCCTCGAACTTCCACCGATGATACATACAACGGGTTTATCCCTCCACATCTGTGTGCTGAAGATCATATACTGAAATATGTTGGTTGTAAGGCATGAGAGCGTCATGCCGGCATCGTTGATAATAAGACGTTTACAAGTTGCATCGTCACCATTCACCTTTACGATTGCAATTCTGGCCAGAATCAACGACAGGGCTGTGTTTCACGACGAGGGATGTGTCACTGATCGAGGATATGGCGGCGCTACAGGTCGCCTTTGTCTGTAAGCGAAGTGACCGGTTGCCCTGGCTTGGCACAACCTCATCCATTCGATTATATCTTCTGTTGCTTCGGATGGGTTCACCGCAAGGCGCACACAATGCCCAGGACTGGTATTTGGGAGCAGATGCAGAAGAGATCTAGCAGCAAGCCTCCGGCTCATGTACATATCTTATATAACTCTAACACGTCAAAAGTTTGAAAGTTCAGAGATAGGAGGAACCTGCGTGTCGATATTTCTGGCAATAAAGAGAAATCATAAAGCTCGCGTTATATCTTCGTCGTCGACTGTAATAAAAGTCGTCGTTTTCGTGCATCGCGACAAAGGCTCATTAAACGCTGTGGATCCATGTTCATACCTCTAGCCAATTTTGGATAACTGCAAGTGATGGAATAACACCTTGCTGGTATTTTCCGGAATAGTGTCATTTTCGAGGACTGGAAACATAGGAGACGACCGAGGCCACAAAAGGTAGTGCAGGTAGTCGCGACTGATACTGCAGATTTTTCTGGTTCTTAATCCGATCAGACAGTTTCTATTTTTATATCTGCTCGACCGTTATTTACAACATTGTCCAGAAATTTGAGTGAAAAGCAAGTTGACAAACATAGTCCAAAATTTTAGACTGTAAAACACAGGAGGTTAAAGGATGAAGTACAAGATTAAAGAACTGGAGAGGGATATCCAGATGAGAGTTATCGAAACGAATCCGGCGTCAGCGCAGACCACTGATTGCAGAGCTGGAAGGCAGCGCACGCAGTACAGTCCAACGGTTAACACATTGCGAGCGTCTTGCGACGCACCAAACGTTAAAGTCCAGACTCTTTTTGCAAAAGTAGTCCGAAAATTTAAGACAAATAGAAGGAGGCAGCATAGGAGAAGCATGCTAACCACGAACGGCCTTCGCCAAGTTATTGGAAAACATACCTAAGCATAAACTGATGTACAAACGGTGCTGGGAATGACGAGATAGCCTGCGAGGAATTTCTTTTTCAAAAAGTGAGCTCGAGGAGAAAGAGAAGGCTGGGAGAATTCGATCGTCTGGCGAGACATGATCCAGAAAAGAGAATTCCATTACGTGGATGTACCACCACGCGGGACAACCCAATCGAGAGATACAACTGGCGAGAAACGCTTTGCGAAAACGTAGCGCCGTAGCCGACCACAAGACGAGCGCTAATTCGACGAGTTGAATATCATCGAGCAGACGCTACACAAAACAGAAGAGGACAAATATGAGGCGGGTAATCGGACGAATTGGAAAGAGTTTGCGGCTTACGGAATGTTCCTGCTGTTTCTTAATCAGCCTCTACATTTCGCGGTAGGTACTGACCCATGGTAAGAATTGCCGCGGAATTGAACAGAGCGCCAAGAAGAAAACAATCCTGAAATGAACGAGTGCCCGTGGAAACAAAACTCAATGAACGAGATGCTCCCGTAGTATGCATGTTTAACCAAGCCTGCGACAACAGAAACAACAGGAGTACGTAGAAACTATCAGCAGGTGCACTATTAGTGTCAAAATCACGACCGACACGGAAGTAGATTAAGCGTTCAATCACCGACAACGACAAGACGCGCACACTCTATGCTGCAGCAAACGAGAGAGGTCGACAGTTGTTAGGAATGAAAGGCCAAATCTCAATGATTAACGATGCCGAGCGGTTACTTAAGATAGGTGAAAAATCATTAAAGTAGAAATTAGGTCATAATTGACAATTTCAGAAACATATCACACGCAGAATATAACCTTGAAGATTTGAAACATCAGCGACCGAACAGACAAGGAAAGACGAATACGTATCCTTGCAATACTTTACTGGCAACTAACAGACTCCCGATGGATGGATCCAGGCAGATTACGCGCGTTCTCAAACCACTCAGACGATACCAAGAAAAAGGTGAGCGTTGAGTTAGAACGACACATCTCACCAGAATTCTACGAGTGACGACGCGGAAGCGAAGAAGACAAACACGACGGGTCGGGTGCACCGTTACACACATAGACGACATATAAGGGCCGAGCGTTGCAGACGCCAAGAAAGGAACTGAGTGCAAGAGCTCGGAATCGACGGACAACAGACGTCACCTGACTCGACCTGCTTCGTGCAGTGCGGATCCACACTATCACGGGCAAAATTCGACTCGAAAGTAACACGCCAATTCATCGTCAGACTTGTAGGCGGACGTAGAAAACACGGCAAGTCGCCAACGACAATCCAGAGTTAGAACCGGTCGCAAATAGACTGGCGCAGGACTGGTATCGGCTACGAGACAAGTCAAAAGAAACCTCACAAGCAGCGGAATTAAGAATTCTAACGAGGATATAACGCGTATCACAGGGCCAAATCGAGGGCTTGGAAATGGTCAAAGATCGTCAGCAGATCGAGCTCCCAGCAGCCGCCCGCGCAGGAGATTGAGTAGCATTGACTTAGCGATTGCAAACACAGGCCGGAAAGAAGACATCAGTACGATATCCGAGCGCGATACAGAAAACACTGCGGGAATTGCAACAACAGGCACTCGAAATGGAAAACGGCAGAGGGAGCCGAAAAATGACGCGCAGAACGCAAGCGTAAGAGAAGCAAACGAGCAATCATTCAAAAATAAAATTGCGGCAGCTGAGCGGCAAAAGAAGCGGCTGAAACGAAGCAACGCAGTTGAAAATGAACTGGCCGACGTTGACATGCGAGACAACATGAAACGATCGCTCGGGAAACGTTTAGAGCAAAAGAAAAAGCGTATCGAGAGCGAACTGAACATACGTGCAACAAAAATCATACGCATCCAGACCAAGAAGTTGCGTGTGCCCGGAATTGCGGTCAGCCGTCTCCAAAACCAGGAGGCTATCGAGGCAGACGCGCCACAATCAACGTGCCTGGGCAAACTGACAGTAGCAGATTTTGAAAACGGCCCGCGATTAGAGTGCAGAGAATTTGCTGTTCAAACTGAAAGAACTTCCAGAAAGAAGCCGTGAAAATCGAATTAAAGCAGGCTCCAGCGAGGGCGGAATTAAACAGAGCCAACGAGACCTCGCAAAGCATACGAAAACGAAGGCACATGCAATCACAGGACCATTCACCGCATAGCGCCGAGTTAATCGCATTAAAACACACAACAAGCAGACACGCGCATAGAGCTGGAACATCAGCGAATGATTGAAGCGCGCAGGACCAACAGCGTGAGCGGAAGCAATTGCAGCGCTACAAGGCGCGAAGAAAGATCAATACAGCAAGCGTTGAACCAGCACCATGCATTCACAGCAAATCAAGTCGCTTCAAAGTCGGAAAGATTAAGCGGTCGTAAAGCAGACATGAACAAGAACCTGGTCGCTGATGCGTCAGGCGGTCGCATTGGTAGAAAAAGATTTATCGCAAATTAGCTGCAAGCACTCCAGAGCACGTACTGAGGTCGCTGTGAGACAAAGGTTCGTCACTACTGATAGAAAACGAACATCAAAGAGGGCGGCCTGGAACGAGGCGTGCTATCCAAGCGTCTGGCGACAAGGAAACGCCATTCTTGAACGGATCCGGAAGCGAACAGATTATCGCCGGCATTTACATCGCGGAATGCGTATTAGCAGAGTTAAACATTTGAAGATTTGCGGTACATATTCTCGACGAGGTGCGACAAGTTAGATACACACAAAGCCTTTCCGGCATTAGAAACAAGCGCTCAGACTATCATAACAACAAAGGTCAAAACGATATCGAGACATAACAAGTTAACACTAACAGCGACGAAAGGAAAATAAAGAAACAGACTTCACAGAATACACCGTGTCAGCAACAACATAATGAATCAATTAAAAGCTCAAATCAGCAACAGGCCCTCGGAGTTGCGCAAAGAATACTACATGGCGAGAATTGGAGACCATTGCAAGCAACACGCAGTATCGCTGGAACGCAGAACAAGTCACACGCGGAAAACAATACTGATGTCCGGCAATGTTCTTCAACTGGTCAACAAAGCGAGGCCTTCACTGAATAGTTTTTGACCGAAACGAGATAATCACCCTGCAAGAAAGCAACCATGCTGAGATTGAACGTTGCATGCAGAACCACACAGAGTGCTACCTAATCACAAGAGCAAAAAGTAGGCGGACTCCTGGGTTACAGGCACTCGAGTTTGGAATTCGAGGGCGACGGCAACGACAAAGCTGCTCCGATGCGGAGTCGACGTAGTGTTCATAAATTCTGGGTGGTAAGTAGGAACGACGGCAAGTTCACATATCCAAGTTTTAACGGCCTAGTAAATAACACCACCAACACGAAGCCAAAAAGACTCACTGCGCTGGGTGTTAAGCGGTGAGAGTTGCTATCCAATCAGAAAACAGATGGAACAATCGATTGGAACATTGCAGAACGCGGAAGAAGTCAAAGATCACCCTACCAGCAGCATATCAATCAAACGTCATGATAAAGACTCACACAGAAGCCAACACGCGCCAAAGCTGACCGGAACGCGTATTGCGAACATGACGCTTACGGAATGTATCGCAGACCGCAGCGTCGCGGCCACGAGTCATGGGTCAACATGAAGCGTCACCACACAGCCGGCGAGCGTACGATCCCGCGAAAGATGAAACACAGCGCATCGATCGCGTCCGTGCGGAATTTGCAGTTCAGCGATTCAGCACCAACATACACTGAAACACCGACTGAAACGCCACGTGACGCAAAGGGCGTGACGCAGAAGCGGCGCTTGCAGCGAGAGAGTTGAACAACACGCCGGCACTGAACAAATCCACGCATACGGTGCACGGACGGTAAAGCACAGTGATGAGCTATCAACGGCGTGACAGAGAGCCAAAGAAACACGTCAACCGCGAAGACAGCAACAGCAAAGTGCGGCACCAGCAGCAGAACAGCACGAAAATTACTGCGGACGACCGCCCGTTTCTAAGGCACGGAAATAGAGAGGACGCGGCAACATGAAAAGTGTTCATGTTTCGGTAAAGTTCCTCTGCGTGAAATTGTTACCACATCGAGAATTGCAACGAAAGGCACCCAACCTCCGGTTAAATTAATCCTGAGGCTGGGTTTGCCCATTACCGAAATACCGCCGCAAAGCGGCATAACCAATCACACTCGGCGAGATTGACGGCGTAAACTGGTTACGCACGGCCACGCCGACCACCGCCGATCAGTGAGGCAGATTTTAGTACGCAGAGGCGCGAGAGTTTGTCAACATAACGAGTTAATACGGCCAGCAGGTGATCCAGAAACAACACTAGCAGTGGTGAACAACAAAGTTGTCGTGGCGCCAGATACGACGGTAATCCGCTTCCGGAGTGTAGAGACATGACGCAGAAGAACCGCTGGGCTAGCCGTTATGGCACAGGCGTCGATACTATTCATCGTGACCTGAAGTTTAGCATGCTAAAATGGACGGATTGGCGTTTCTGACTACTGCAATGATCGCCACTATGACGGCAGGTATTACACTTCGCACTGAGAAACGCAAGCGCAGTAAAGCAGCACGACGCAAAATGCATTGGCCTGCAGATGACGAGCTGAGACAATCAACAGCCTTACATGAGTTTAGCGACTGCGCATAAAAGCACTCCGGAGCGATTAGACCTAACAAAAGTGCGAGGCGAGATATCTTAATGCATTTAAGCGACATAGAGACGACAGCAGCACTTAGTTCAAAAGAAGAAGTACAGAAAGGTCTACGGGCGTTCAGAGATGGCTCGTCTGTGAAGAAAGCGAGGAGGAATATCTGATGGCAGAAAGAAGAATGGTTTAGTCAAAACACAATCGACAGTGACGCATTTTCCTCGATATGCGGTTACCAGGTCTCATATTACGATTTAGGCATGCGAGGCGGATGATGATGGGTTTGTAAATTCACCAAAAAGACAATGCGTATAACGTGGCGCGTCGTTAGCGACGACATGAAACAATCTGATCATGAGAAAATTTATAACTCCCGATTCGATAAGCGTGAGTGGTTGTACTAAGCACTGGAGAATTCACAACTACATCCGGAAAAGACACGTGTACGTCGAGAGCAAAAATACTAAAGACAGAAAAAGAGCGATGCTCGACGAAAACAATGCATCTACAGCGTAAAATGCAGTTGTTACAACTCTCGTGCACTTTAGACACGTGGACGAGCCGTTTATCGATCTATGGGTTAAGTTGGAGTGAAGGACGAGTTGAGTAAGGACAGGAGTGGTGCATGGAGAATATGATGCGATGCACACACACGCAGAGAGGAGCCTGCTATCTGAAGCGGAAAGCCAAGCAATGCTGCTGCAGGCAGAGAAAACAGTTCAAAACCTACGGTTGAGCTGAAATCGAAAGAATTTTGCGCATGAATTAAATCTTACAAAATTCTGGATCCGCAGTATTTTACATGACTGCTATGAGAGCGACGGCTGGATGGTTGGAAAACTGCTACGAAAGACTGGAAAGCAACGGCCAGATTGGAACAGGCGTCAATTCAGCACTAAACGGGCAGAGAGAGGTAATACGTGATTAAAATGCCGGACCACATGAGAGAACAGGATGATGCAAAAGATCGCCCGGAGATTTGAGAGGGAAGTGCTCATTTTGTGGCAAAAAGACATTAACAGACTTTTTCGAAACAGACAACGCCACACCTGGATTTTCAATTGCACTTCCAAGAGATTGTCTGATATCGAGAGCGTGTTCGAAAGGCATACGCAGCGGTGCCGGCCAAACTACAGCGTCAGGGATTGCTTGATTATCTGTACCAGATCCTTACGGACGATAACGAAGTTAAAGCCACATATCACAGGCCTCAAAGACTACCGCCGCACACAGAAGAAAACGCATTGACAGTTAGATGTGCCGCAATCATTGCTTCACTACTGACGCAGAAACAAAAGAAACGAAGCTGCAAACCCGGTGGAATACGCCACGCAGATCCAGATAATCCACTAACAGAAACAGAAGTACAGACGACAAGGGAGAAAGGACCATAAACCATGAAAAGGAATTTATAATCATGACGATAGAGAAACAACCAACTGATTCAGAATTTCAGCGAATGACGATTCTATGTTCGCGAAGAAAATCCAGATTATCCGTTCAACACACCGGACGAGTAGCAGTGAATAAGTCGGCATTGATCCAGGCACTAGTGAGAGTGCAGGCGACACAGACAAGGCGGTGAGGAAAGCATGCCCGAAGTTGGCGCAGAAACTACGGTGACAAAATCCCAAGCCTACCAAAGTTGAGGCTAGAGCAATCCCACACCGATACAAAGAGACATAAGTAGTGGCAAAGTTACGCTCGGTGAGCGATAGCAACTGCGAATTCGACCACCAGCGCATGATCCTACAAGCGACTTTTGAAGTCACGGAATAGAGGAGCGCGTTTATTACGATGCATCACATGTATCTGCGGGTAAGACGGATAAATTCAAAGCAATGCAGAAGCGCACGACATGTACCTGGTCGATTGACTTACTCAAGGGCACCGTTCGTAATGACAGACCAGGAGTACGTCAATTATTACGGATATACCAGAGAGGAAGTGGCAGCATGAAACAGTAGAAAAAGAAGAAAAGAAATAATCTCGAATTGATTTATGTGGACGGCGGATATTACGTCCACGATTTATCGCGGTCAGTGCTAGTCATAAAGAACACAAGGGCTAAAAGGGCCGAAGTTCATCGCACAGCTTATTACGTGTTCATTGAACGCATGCCTCGAAGATATCTATGAAATTAGAAAAATGCAAGGAAACGAAAAAGCAGCTGCAGGAGATTGCAAGAAGAATGTGGTGTATCCAGAAATTCAAAGAGGAAAACATGAAGAGAATAACTAATACAACAAACGAAGAAAAGGCAAAACTAAAACTATTTCCGTTTATTGAAAAGGAAAAATATTTATTGAAATTAAAAACGACAAATATGCCGTTGCGTATTGGGAAAATGGTGAATTTATTTTTGGACTATGATTCAGATTATGAAAAACAGTTCTATCGATGAAGAAATTGAAAGCTTTTATTGCTTTTGAAGGAGTTAGAACTATGAAAGTTATATTAAATAAAATGTTTTGGCGGTGGTGTATCGCAAGAAGCATGGAATGTCAGGGCGCAAAGAGGTATAGAAATATTCTCTTATGATTTTAGATATAAAACGGCAAACCAACATACAGAAAAACCAATGCTGGCAGTTCAATATTCAATACTACTTTTACAAAGGACTTTTGGAGATTATGTTGAAATGTCTGATGATGATTTTGATAAATATTACTTGAATTTAGACGAAAGTCACAGAGAAGATCCAGTATTGATAGAAGTTGTGGAAGAACTTGGTAAAGAAAAGCAAAATGGACCCTTTGGTGAACTTGTTATTGTAGATATCCCAGATGGTATGAAGTACGAAATTGATGAATATGACGGCATAGAAACACTACATGAAAAGGTAAAGAAATGGTGAAGGTTATGAAAAATAAAAGAAAAATATAATTTGGCACACCTTATACATAGTAGAACGCGCCGAAATAAATATACTTGGCATCAATATGGTTTATGTCGAAATCTGAATATAACGGAAAAATCGTAAAAGAGTATGCATGCACTAATGAAGCTGGCATTAAAATTTCTTGAATGGCTAGAAGAAGAGTGCGATCCAAAAAGTCCTAACTGATAAAGAAAAAGGCTTATTTATCTGCAGTGATAAAAAGCCATTTTAGAGATAGAGCTAAATATATTACTAAAATGGACATTACTTATAGCAAAAGCAAAAAGAGAATTTATATGCATTAGATAAATCGAGAATGCATGCTATTTCCAAAATTTGCAAGAGAAACAATGTACAAAGGGTATGCAAACAAAGCGTTACACCTAAAAGGAGTTGGTTATGAGAGTGAAAAAGAACTAATCGAACTACTCAAAAAGGTGCAATCAAGATGATATTGTTTTTGTACGATATGGAAAATTCTTAAAATGAATCATATGTCACGCGAAATGATAATGGAGAAAAATTTTTATAGAAACGATAATGGAATTGATGATGTATTGATTGGTTCTGAACACGAAAAGGATCTGTATATTTAGTGGAGAAAAATATGAAATACAGAACCCAAAGTGGCAAATTGAAAGTGGTGGAATAATGGCGATGAATAGCAGAGCAGCAGAGGTTCACCAGCAACTGCAGAACTTCCGCCAGAACATAGAACGCATGCTGGATGCAGGCGATCAATATGCCGAATACAAAATAAAAACGACCACAGCAAAGGGAGACCAACCACGACCGGAGCACGAGCTCGAGCGAGTTTTCTGCAAGGGCCGACACCCCGGCGAGATAGAAGCGCAGCTGAAAAGATTGTACAGGAAGAAGATCCAAGCGAAGAAGAAACGTGAACGATGTCGACCCCGTACTTTGGATTGACCGATGAAGAGATAGAACTGCTAGAAATGATTTACTGGGATAAACTGCCGGTTCGAGTAATAGTCAGCAAGCGATAATTACCATCCAGAGTTTACTGGCGCCGCAACCACATCCTGAACAAGATGGCCGAAAGACCATAAAATTAAAAGTTAAGTTTTTGTGTATAATGGTCATGAAGAGAAAATATCTGCAATCTCTTCAAAGAGTTGATTATCTGGCATAGACAATCAAATCCTTTTTCTAAATTGCAATCGTTCAGAAAACACAAAGCCGACAGAATAAGAACCTGCCGGTTTTTAGTTTCTGCTTTCATGTTGATATTTTGTGAAATTTATCAGACCAACGTCGAGCCGCAAAAAGCGGTTTACGGTCCTCCTTGTGTAGGCGAGCTGAAGGTTCGAGCATGCCCAGGTTCCGGCAACTCGTTGCAAAACACCATGATCCGAGCAAAGCGCGAAAGCCAGGGCAGGTGGACGTGAAACCCACGACCAAATCGCGATAGATCACGAAGCAGCCTCCAGCGTGGTCGATGAAAGTAAAACAACGTCCAAAAAGGAGGATAAACGGCACAAAAAGTGCCAATAATTGAGTTAAAAACATACATAGTTGAAACAAAAGAAAAAAGACGCTTCAGCGCCATAATTGGGGGTTGACAATATGCAAATTAAACATCAAAATCGAAGATCCAGACAAGAAAAGAAAACAACAGAGAGTAAACTCTGTGAAATAAACAGCGAGTCGCAAGCAGAAACGCACGAAACAGCGAAGTCGGACGAGTACGAGGAAACACCCATCCACGGAAAACACGACGCGTTAAACACGGCAGAAATGAGTCCGTGCTCATGCAGATATAGTGAACCTGGAAACCGATACACATATGCTCTCGGCGTAAAGATGCGCAAAAACTACAAAAGCTCGAAACATACATATATGCAGCAAAGATAATATTAAGTAGTAAATATGAAGTATTTATATATAATTTATAAACATATACTATATAGGCGAAAAATTAAAACCCTCGGCCAGCACCAGGAAAAGAAAACAAGAATAACGCAAGAATAAGCATATAAAATCGTGAAACAAAACCGTGGAACACAGAAAAAGGCAACAGAGCTAGTGAAAAAGTGAGCTGCGGTTTTTCAATACAGCAGAACTGACTAAAAAGTCAAAATAGAATAAACGTGAAAGAGCAAAAAGCAGTCGCGCGATTGAGGTTCTACTAAAAGAAAAAGGGACGCACCAAAAGAATAGAGTCAAACCGAAGAAATCGTCTATCTGCAGACAGAAGATATACACCCATACTTTCGATGAACCCACGCCAGAATGAAAAAGGTGTTCCGTGATGTTGCGAATTAATCCGCGAGTTTGGTTCAAGGTTCCAATTGTCGTGGATGAAAAAGTCACACCGTAATTTGTGGGCTATACCAGACTGGCAGCAGCGAAGAGCTCGACCGGAAGAAGTGCCGCATATTAGCAACCGACCTAACGCAGCGGAGCAGCAGGCGTTCAGATTGGCCGACAACAAAGTGGCAGAGATTGCAGAGTGGGATGAAGAACGCTGCAGGACGAGTTGGACGAGTTTAACCGACATATTCGACATGTCGGACTTCGGGTTCTTTCTGACGGTTCGAGACCGGGAAGAAGAGCCGGAAGCATACGAGGACGACTACGATCCAGAATTAACCGCAACACCAAACGCGGTACGGAGCGATATTTACCAACTAGGCGACCACCGCTCAATGTGTGGATCCAGCACAGACGCAACAGACGTCGAACAGTTGATGAATGGCGAGGTCGCAGATTTATGCATTACAGACCCACCGTACAATGTCGACTACGAAGGTGCAGCTGGAAAGATCATTGAACGACAAGATGGGCGATGCAAACTTATCAGTTCCTTTATGACTTTTATGGAAATATGCTGAGTTCATTAAAGCCAGTGAGGAGCGTTTTATATTTTCCATGCCGACTCCGAGGGTGCGAATTTCAGAACAGCGCTAAAGGACGCTGGGGGGGTAGTTAGAGAGTGCCTAATCTGGGTTAAAAATAGCCTGGTTCTCGGACGCCAAGACTACCAATGGAAACATGAACCGTGCCTTTACGGTTGAAAAGATGGTGGCGCTTTACTTTCTCATTGACGACCGTTCACAGACAACAGTCATAGAAAACGAGCTGAACTTCAAAGAAATGACAAAGGCGCAGCTGATTGAATACATCAAGAAACACCAGGACGACGGAGCAGCGTCAACAATCATTCATGAAGATAAGCAGCAGCAAACGACCTGCATCCAACAACTGAAAACCAGTCAAACTAGTAGGGACGTCTGATGGCGAATAGCAGCAACCAGGGCGAAATTGTAGTGGACTTCTTCGGAGGTTCCGGTTCGACGATGATAGCAGCGGAGCAACTAAAGCGTAAGGCCTACTTGATGGAGTTAGATCCACGATTTGTCGATGTAATAATCGATCGCTGGCAGAAGATGACTGGCAAGAAAAGCGATACTGCAAACGAAGAAACAAACCCAAAACAGAAAAAGAAAATAAACAGGAGGTACAGCAGAGCGAGCGAGAGAGAAGCATGGGAAGAAAAAGTCAAAATTGACTATGATACTGTGAAGAACTTAGCCAAAATCTGCTGCACACAAGAAGAGATAGCAAGCGTGCAGGCTGCAGCGTTAAAAACCTCTACAACGCAGAAAACCAATAAGGCGTACCAGGACGGTTTGAACGACGCCAGGGCAAGCCTTCGACGATTGCACGGAAGTCAGCCGCTGTGTGAAACATTACCATGCAGATAGTTTCTCGGTAAAACTACTAGGGCCAACGCGACAAGATAGAACAGCAGCAGAAATCGCAGTGCATGATGACGGATTCATGAGGGCGTTAAAGGAACGATAGAGGACGACTGGAATGAAACAGGTTAGTAGTCTTTAAATTTCTATGCCGTTCAGCGAGGAAGCAACGTCAAATCTCAAACTGGTGACGGACGAATCACCAGTCAACGACTACGGACGGAATCATTGCGCGATGGTTCCATCCGTTCAGGAAAAGACTGTCAGCATGTCTCTGTCCTTCGTTATAAGGCGCAAAACATCGCTACAGGCGAGTAATTTTATCATGTCCGGTAAAACAATCGCTCACCAGACGTAACGTTCTAGGGCCACCGAAACGCATGCTAGTAGGTAGAGGTTACAGCTACGAAGATAAAAGAAGCGAAAACTTGCTAGAGATTAGCAAAAGACGGAATTACAAACTACTACCGCGTGTTCGAGGAAAAAGATGAAGCATCGCAGGACCTGGTACAAGGTATTACAGCTGCAGGTGCTGAGAGTCGACTGATGCCCGGAACGTTTGTGAACAAGCTACTGCAAGATGTTCGGTCGATGGTTCGATGTTCTGGTTTCAACTGCAAACGCAGAAGGGCCATGACCATTGGTTTTAAAAAGAACTGGACAGGATAAAGGCAGAAGAAAGAACGTTCTCTCTGTTGCACTTCACGATGAAAGGACAATTTGAGCCTCTTCTGAGGCGTGGTCCGCTTTACGTTATGAACATCAATACTCTGAAAGTGTCTTCTACAAGCGCTACATTGAAGGGCTATGGGTGTTAGCGGAAAGGCTTACTGTTCCCATACCTGGCGGAAGAAACCAAGCAAGCACACACACAGCGAAGGCGAGTGGGCATTCAGCAAACTCGTCATGGTATATAGACTTCGGAGGCAATGGATCCAAAACCACGTTCGTGTTGGACTGGATACATGAACGGCGTATAGAGTTCAAAAGTTCTCGAAGAATATGGTCTGCCGCCAACGTCAATGATTGCTTGGTAGAGATATGCAGCGCATTTATAGCAGCATTCTCACAAACTGGCCATACGAGAAAGTACGGTCGAGTTGACTGGATATTCCCAGATAGTGCCAGCGACCATGATCAACAGCTGACACGAGCTGCAGCAATCAAGAACGGACTCGTCGCACGAGCATCAAGGGCTCGTCGTAAGAACGAAATAAAAAGACCGTCCGCGTTTTCGTTAGACGCGTAGCTTCTGACGTCTGCGGCTGACAGGTTTAACGCCAAATGCAGACTGACGTATTGGAAGGGCTCTACAAGCAGCCTAGTGTGGGATGAGAAAGAGACGTCCCAGAAGACAAGAAACTAGATCAATAACTGCGCACGCGGGTATGACGCTTGTGCTACCTTAGATTTCCATAGAATTTATAGACCTTAGGTGTGGATGGATAAAGCAGCATTGCAATCAATACCAGCCCTTTCAGAAATTGAAAAGATTATAAACTACAACGAGAGCAGCATACTAATCAAGAACTGCTACGACTGGTATTCAACAACGACGTGGATGGGATTCCGTTCGCGTACTCAACTTAAATGGTGTATACCGTAGAGGTTGCGCAGCTGAGGTTTGCAAAGCGCCTTGCGCCGACAGTGCTAACTTTTGTGCGAGAATTGTAGAAGTTAACGCGGGCGAAAGTGAAGAGAAGTTTGAAGTCTGTGCTAAAAACTCTTACGAGAAAACACGTTGAGTAGATGCGCAGACTTGCAGCTTTGAGGAAATGGCCGCAACTGGTACAGTCGGGTGCACACGTCGACTTGAAGGTGCAGAAATCTGGCTGATGACGGAAAGAAGTGCAGTGGTGACATTAAGAGTCGACTTCGTGTCCTCATGGTGCATCGTTCCGTTGAGAGTCGAGGAACGACGAAATAATTGATTGTGCGTTCTTAGGTAGTGGATACTGGAAACGGTGAACAGTTAACAACGCTGGTAGTCTTCAGGAAGCACTGGCGACAAAGTACACAGCTTAGCATCGCATACTACTTCAATGCCGACAACGAGCTGGACGGATGAGCTACAATGCTGCAGCTTACAGGTGTTGGCCGCTTTGCAATCATGCGTACGGCGAAGGTTAATAAACTCGAGTGGCATGCAGGGCTATGCATATCAAAACCGTACACTGCTATTCCGTTCTTAAAAACAATTGACCTATGCTATTCCGTATTGTTCGGTGACTTTGATAAAAGGGCAAAGCTCTATTCATCAACGAGATAATGGTTAGCATGCAGAGATCCAAAACGGTAACAGTTTCCCAACGCAAGAGCAGAAGAAACTCTTTATCTTGCTTTGGAGTGAAAGGTTGCCAGACCAGAAGGAACTCATCTACGAGTACAATCCAGAAATTAGAACTGCACAAATCAAGGAAGTATTTAATCTGTGCCTATCTTTTATCTCTATCCTTCGGTTATGGATCCAAAAATACCAACTTGAAAGTGGTGAAATTAAGACAGCCACGGAATACGTAGGCCAGCGCTAGGACTCAATGCAGGAATTGAACAAGCAGCAGCAGAATCAATCGACTACATCACAGACCTAGTTCACGCGTTAATCTGGTTCCATAACACCTTCAGTGGTGAAACAGAATGGTCAAATCGAAGAAGAAATCCTAGTAGAGTTTGGACGATAGCTACGTGACGGATAAAGCAACAGAGCTAGACAAGTTGGCGCAACGATGCATTGAGTTTTTCCAGATGTCTAGAATTCAAAATTCAGACATCATGAAGCGCCTAAATTAGAACAGAAGAGCAGTCAAGTACTTAAGCACAACAACCCAGGACGACAATACTGATTTAGAGGACTAGCCTACGCTTTCTGAAGAACAGATTGAACTGTTAGGTGATAAGTACCCTAGTTGGTCTATACCAGAGCTGGAGCGTGAGGTTCTACAAGATATCGCGCGTAGAGTCAGAAAGACAGAGCGACTAACTGAAACCGGCAGAGATCATGGCAAGTCATCGCGTGAGAACGGGTGCGACGCTGCAGAAATTCATGCGGAAGTCATGAAAGAAGCTGAATGCTACCCAGAATACAGACGCATGGTCGCAGAGAACACCTACGCGTACAAGAGCGTTACAGAAGATAGCCGAAACAGTTAAGACTCGCTAAAGAGGCTGGTGACAAGTTAATCGGTGAAGCAGGCGAGATGGCTTTTCAACGAAGACCTATCCATGTGGGAACAGGGCGGTGTGAATCTAAAACAACCGAACTTCTATGAAACAAATCACGATGGATTTAAGGCACAGGCTAAAAACGACTTAAAGAACATCAGTGGAACGACCGCATTCAAGACTCCACTGTTAGGAACGGTTAAAAACAGCCGAAGCATATCAAACTAGGTCTCTTTGTGATCTCGGCATTGCCAGAAGCTGCGTATCGCCAGGTACGTACAGTTATCGGCAAGTTACGTGATGATGTAATAAAAAGAGTTTTACAAGAAGCGGACTCCGAACGGTTGACCATGCAAGCGGTAGAACTTATCAAGTCGATACAGCCGTACGCATGATCGTGCGAACATCTACCGCGCAGTTGGCTGGAGATAACAGAGGCGAACTGCAAGAGCAACACCGGACAAGACCTGGTCATTATCAGCCAACACTTAGTAGTCGCGGATACGCATCAAGCCGCACTTTTCAAAACAGTGTTCTGCACTGTCTGGCAAATCCAAGAAGCAGCATAGACAGTCCATGGCTCCACTCGAGTGAAGGTTGGTGCGTATGGTGGGGCCTGAAGGCTTTGCAAGGACCGGAACTGTACTCACGTGCTCTATCCATCTGGGAAAGGTATCAGCGAGACCTGAACCACCGAAAGAGCCTCTGATCCAGTAGAGTACAAAGGCAAGAACCCACACGCGCTACGAAGCCACTCAACAGATGCGCGCCATGGAACGCGAAACTAAGAGCCGTTAAAGGCGAAAAAGTATGGCCGATGAAAATGTCGACTGTAATCAAATCGCGCACAGATACAAGCAAATAAGGCTGGAGTACATGCGATTCAGTGAAGCTAGGAATCTCAAGCCTAAAGAAAAACAGGATTGCTGGTGGGTGGTGAGAAGCAGTGGCAAACATGTGCTAATGAACTTAACCAGCACAAGAAAGGCAATAAGGTTCTTTTGCTGATATTGCGTACCAGAAAGACAAAGGATATTGATATGCCACAGGATTAACTTCTTGAGAATATAAAAGCGGTATAACTGAGGCAATATAGAAGTCTCTCCACTGCAAAGGATATGAGAATAACAGTGACGAAATCTTTGACAATTTTCGACTTAAAGCACCAATCGATATACAGATTTTGTGAAAGGATGCCAAATCAGTTGACGGTATGGTAAGCATTGATAATTACCATCTGTTGCGTGCTGCTGGCAAAGAATAGTCTTTGCCGTTTTGCTACCACATCTCGGCTTTTCACTTTTTCAATGAATGATTTAAGAGAATTCTTGTTTTAATGACGCGGGTCGGTCTTAAGGACCATAGTTACAAAATCAAGGTAAGGTTTGCATCTCTGCACAGATAGTTTTGATTTGAAAGAAAGTTAGTAATGCTATAGCTACAGCGCGTTGAAGACTAATCAAAATTATGACGATATTGTTGAACAATTTTGAAAGAAAGCGTATAAGCTACTGGCACAGAAAGGAATTGATAGTATGCTTGACTTTGGGCAAAAGCACCAATAAAAGAAGAATATCTGAAAAATGAAGCCGGAAGTAGAGTAGACATCTCGTATTCCTTTCTAGAAAGAAGAGCTGTTTGCAAGGAGAAGAAATAGGAGCGCAGAAAATTGAAGTTGATAGCAGTTAGCTCTAAATAGGGTGCTGCTGAGTTGATTAAGACCACCTCGATAAGAGCAGTCTCTTTTCATATATTCCACACACCGCGGAAAAAGCGAAAGCGGTATAGAAAACATTTAAGGAAGGAAGAAATGAAAGACTTGAAAGAGATTCTAAACATGCTGGGATTAATCGGTGACGTCGATCAGCTAGCGACCATCGAAACAGAAATGGAAGCGCGAACTACAAGCCGACAGTGCAGACTACAACACAACAAAAAGAAAAAGCTGGGATGCATCGGACGAAAAAGTAAAGACGTTGGACTGCGGTACCACTCTGGGATACAAGTTCAAGGATGTAGATCCAACAGCCTAACGCAAACGATTGAAGACCTACAGGGCCAACCAACACAAAAGGTGATGCAGAATCTGGTGCAGAGATTAGCAGACCAAAGTGACTTCGACAGATTTGATTAACACGAATATCAACACATCAAAGTGTTGTGCCAAAGCAATCAAGGCTTTATCGACGTTGAAACATTGGAAGCAACAGAATCAGGCCGAAGACATTACGACAGCTAGAAGCCTTACAGAAGGCTGAAGATCAGCCTTTTATCTGACGGTACAGCCACAACCGCAAGGCACACATTCAATCCAATCGGTGAATTCCTGCCAGCGCTTACCCAACTACTTAGATGAGCAATACAAGAACAACCCATTCTATAAAGGGCAGAAAGAGGAAAATTAAATGGCGTTATTTACGGACAAATTCATGTAGATGAAAACACAAGGCAAACACTCAGAATCACCAAACTTATGCTCACAAAACACTCATTCGCAGATGGTAGAACATTTACATCAAAAGTATGAAAGAGGGCGCAGCAGGCGGAATCTTCGTTCGCAGTTAGAACTACAGCCGTAGAAGTAGGTACACCTGGTCGGACTCGTGGATGAAGTATCTAGAGACGACTTAACCCAGTTGTTTTTAACAACTTCCAGAAGTCAAAGAAGACTGCTAGCGTACAGGTTGCAGTAGGGTTTTCACACCATTAGCAAACAGAATCCAAAGGCTGCTAACGAAGAAGTATCCGAAAGTTGGACTCTATCTGGTTTAGCATGCTTAATCAACGAAGGTAGGCTGCGCAAATAGCAACAGACGCTCATCACAGCTAAGTACTGTTATAAACAGGGCAGTTATTGCTGCACGTGTGCGAAAATCGTATACAAGGGTTCTGCAGACGTTGTACCTGCTCACCAGAGTTATACGCAGCAATCCTAGAACAGCAGGCCCGAATTCAGTACCGCCTGTCAAACGAATTCACAAAACGCTACCGCTCAGATTGGCGCGGTTAGGGATGCACATTCTACGAAGTTTCTGCATTAGCTGGAAGCACAAGGTCGTCACGATTCTGCTAACGCATTAAAGACAGTACCCGCTAAGGTAGATTTCATCATGTACAACCACGAAGCATTATCAATCATCCCTAACTTCAGTGCCGTAACGTATCGTTGACTCCGAGAACTTTTGCTGGATCCAAAGCACAGGTTGAATTGAACTCGCGTTCAGCGTTACTAACCAGGCTTTTAGTACGTGTTCGCAAGCACGTTTAAATCAATAGATTAACAGAAGGGGAGTGAAACATAGTGACATGGAGCGTTATCGCCCTTCATGACATTGTTTCTGGAAGATAAGTTCGATAGAGCAGAAAAAGCAAGCGAGAAAGAGATTCGTAACGTTATGGGAGTTATCCATTACACAAACCGGATAGCAGACACCAAAACCAATCTAACGAGTCCACCACGAGCAGCTGCTCGACTGCAGATCCCGCAAACGTTATCAACCCCAACGCTACGATTGGATCTAAAGCGGGACAGGGCGTTGCTTCTGTGTCTAATGATGGCTATAGCGAAAAGCTACGTACCACAGACACAACGCAAGCAACGGAAGAACTGCACAAGAACATTCGTAAGTGGTTATCTGGCACCGGTCGAGTGAGGGCATACGAATGGCAGCTTCACAGATACGGTCACGCTTTATCAGAAACAGGGTCTGCAGGCTGTAAGCGTACGGTCGTCGTGCGTGCCAATGGTCCGACAAAATCGAAAAGAAGTTGAAGGCGCAAGCCGCAGACCGTTAAAACTACTACAGTCACGTTTTAGAGAGCCATTGCGTTGATTTACACGTTCACCGAAGAGGATGGAATCTTCTTCGGAAAACGTAGCAGAAAACCCCCACAACGACGAAAGGGAGCGTTTATCAGACATGATAAAGCGACATCCTAAGAGCGGAATCATCCGTGCGGTGAATGACAACCCTAAAAGCAGATTACCTGAAGAACATAAAGGTGGTTATTTACGATGTATGAGGTCTTCCATTTTAGCTGTGTCAGTCTGGACATCAATCCAAAGAGAGGTGGCAGAAAGCAGGGAATCAACGAAGGCGGAACTGTGCAGCACCATCGACAGCGAGTGCCTTCGGTTATGTGATCCATACGTTCCGAAGGATACCGGAGCCTTAATTCAGTCCGGAATCATCAACACGAAAAATAGGCAGTGGCAAGCTTTGCTACCGCACACCATACGCACGCCGTTGGTACTACATGCGCCAGCAGATCTCCAGGATGCGCCTATGCGCGAACTACTGGTCTCGAACGCATGAAGGCTCAAGGCGGAAAAAGAAAAATCCTACGCGAATCAAGCGCATAACAGGAGGTAACGGATGACACTCAGAAGCAATCAGCAAGTGGTTAGCAGAATACGACGGCATAGTCGCAGACACAAACCACGTATCAGATGGAAGCGATCAATATGGATTGCTTTAAAAGCCCACAGCGTAACATCGTAAGTCACGTAGACAGCAGCTATGAAATCACTCGAGTACTATCAACTACTGGCAAGACTTCAACAGCCTGTCAGAGGACGATAGAAAAGACAGTGATGAGCAATTAGAAAAGTTAACCTACGGCGGATGACTATCCATTCGTGCATGAGTATCCCGCACTGACGGAAATAGACAGATCCTAAACATTAGCGTGACAGGAAGTCCTCATCCATTGAGTACAGACTCATCCGATACTGTTTATCAGCTATCCACTGAAATAACAATATACACGAGAGAAAGAGAGGGCTTATAAATGGCACTTACAAGACTTAGAAAGCATCAATTTCATCCCTTTTATCAATACAATAGCACAACAACCGACAAAAAGTGTGGTCTGTATCGGTAACCCACTGTCTTCTCATTACATTCAATGCAAAGACAGAAGAGAGCGACCACATCGAGGATGAATCACCTACTACAGAACTTACTGAAGCTACTGTTCCTTCAATGGATCAAGAGCTTGTAACTCAACGAAGGTGATCCGTTAATTCGACTCTCATCTACCACCAGCTAAGAAGCGCGCAACAGGTAGAAGATGCAAAGAAGGAATTCTTGCTCGTTTTCGCAGGAACAAAGACACCATATGATGCGTGGAGTTGTCCCTTCAGCGCACAATCGAAATCAAGGAACCAAAACACAGTGGATCAGAAGATTACATTCGCGCTCCACCTCGGTCCAATTGTTCCTGCAGCAGCGATCACAGCAAACAAGCTTTCACATTTACGAGCAGGCGCTTAATTTAGAATTGAAAGGATAGGAAAGCAGTGCATAGCATGCACCGTTATTTTTAACCGAAAAAGCTACGATTTGCCTGTAGAAACACAGGCAAATCTGGGAGAGACTTTGGATTCAATCTTCAAGCTCGACGCAACGAATCTTCCTAACAGAGAGAAGTACAAAAAGATGATTGAATTCATCGCTGGTTGGTGGGCCAAGAGGCTACTCGAGAAATTTTAAGTACAGAGGAACTAGACGAGATGGACCTAAACGACATCACGCTAGCAATCTTCAAAGTTAGAGATGCATACGAAAATCCACTCAGCGAATTGATCACAGGAAAAAGAGCAGTGAAGAATTGAGTCGGATTCCGCTTGATAAGTTACAGTCCTCAGCAAACTGATGGATTCCTGTCTCAAAAGTTAAGAAATAATGCGTTTCGATCTAACCGCTAAGTCCTTACTCTAATACAATCCGTATACATGGTAAGGACTTTTCAATTTATACGGATTTTTCGAGTTTGACGAAATTCATCATCGAAGCAAATCAAAAGCCCTACTCAATGGGAAAGGCTTTGACGTTGCTTTTTATTTAAAAATGACATGCCAGTACAGAATAGATCTAAAAGATTTATTCGAGTTTGCTAATCCTAAAACCCTTTGCCCTGAAACACCAGGCAAACGGATGACCAGGTAATCACACTTGACTATGAAATCGATTCAGATTTGATTTACGCTGCGTTTATGCAACAGTACGGCATCGATTTAATAGAGGTTGAAGAATTACACTGGTGGAAATTTCTGGCGCTTCTAAAGGGCTTAAATGGCACGAAATTAGACGATGTCATGAAGTGGCGAAACCACAAGAAGGACACTCGTCAAACGTAGATGTCTACGAGGAACTACGCGATGCATGGGAAATCCAAAAGAGAACTATCTGAACAAGAAAAACAAGAATTAGAAGAATTTAGTAAACAATTTGAGATTGGAGGTGACGAAAATGAGTGATGGAACATTGGTCTTAATACAAAACTCGACTCTGATGGTGTCACCACAGGTCTGGACAAGAATCGGAAGTAGCCGACTATCATGCAATTAGGCAACACTTGCAGGGCAACTTAATGACACAAGCTGTAGACGGCTTTTACGCAATCTAGGCAGTGAGGCAATTAACGCTTTCGGCAACATCCAGCAGTCCTATGGTGGTTTAGATACGATTTATAAAGAAGCGAGCAGTAGTGCGAAGGCCTATGCATTACAAGCTCAAAAATGGGTATCTCAATGAATACCTACGCAGAGCAGGTTGTCTCAATGGGCGCAGCTCTAAAGCAATCACTCAAAGGTGATGTAGCGGCTGCTGCAGAAAAGGCAAACCTCGCAATCAGTGACATGGCTGATAACTCGGCGAAAATGGGCACTAGCATAGAATCACTGCAGAACGCGCCTACCAGGGCTTTGCTAAAGGCAACTCACACCATGCTAGATAACTTAAAGCTCGGATTCGGCGGTACGAACGAAGAGATGAAAAAGACTGCTAAAAACAGCCGAAGATTTGCTCAAGCAATGGTCGAAAATTCGATATCAGCAGTTACGCAGATATCGTCGATGCGATCCACATAGTACAAGAAAACATGGGTGTGGCTGGAGTAGCTGCAGCAGAGTGCACAGACAACAACCAGGGTTCACGAATGCGGCCAAAGCCTCATTCGAAAACCTACTAGCTGCAATGGGTGATCCAGACGGTGATGTAGACGCAGCAATGCAGACATTCCTAGCAAGTCCACAGACCGCATGGGATAACCTAGCGCCAACGATCCAAAACGATTGGCAAGAATATCCCTAGAGCAAATAGGTAAAGGAATAGAAGCACAACTACAGCCATTTAAGGACGACTTCGTAGGAACAGTAAGCGAGATTGTCGAATCAATCGGTGAGTTTATCTCAGAGGCGGCAGGCGACAATGAGGTGCTAAACGGTATAGCCGATGCAATCAAGTTCTTAGGGTGAGAACATGGATAAGGTTCTACCCGCCGTTGGTGGACCAACCGCAGCAATCATCACTTTTAATGTGGTCTCATCTATTCAATCAGCCATCCAGTGGTGCGGCTGCTGCATTTGAGCGCTTTCCAAGCCGCAAATGAGGGCGCTACTGTTGCGCAATGGTTGCTTAACGCAGCGATGAGCGCCAACCCAGTAGTTCTGATTGTCGCAGCCATTGCAGGTTTAATAGCGGCAATCGCTATCCTATGGAACACGAACGAGGACTTTAGAAACGCAGTGATAAAAGCATGGGATGCAGTAAAGGACTTCTTCACAAAGACACTCCTGATGCATTTAAGGCTGTGGTGAAGTGGTTTAGTGAACTCCCTCGGAGAAGATTAAAGGATACTTAACGGGAGTGTTTGAATCAATCAGTCAATGGGCCAAAGACCCAGCTGCCAAAGCGGTAGAAGTCGGAACAGACTTCGTCCAGGCAATCATCGATTTCTTTGTTAACCTGCCATACAACATCGGCTTAGCGTTGGGCACATTTATAGCAACAATCATCCCCTATGGGGTGAACGGTTAATCGGAGAAGGGGCAGGAAGTCGGTACAAACTTTGTACATGGCGGATTGACTTCTTTCGCTAATCTGCTCTAGAGAACGTAGCTGACTTCTTAGGTAATGTCATTTCAGAAGTGAAGCAGTGGTTCACAAACATGATCACAAATGCAACTCAAGCAGGTGCTGACTTTGTGGCAGGTGTGATTGATTTCTTTGTAAATCTTCCACAGAACGTGGCTGATTTTCTGGGTAAGGTTATCGACTCAGTCCTCAACTGGGGAAAAGAACCTGGCAAGTGAAGGAGCAAGCGCAGCTAGTAGCCTCGTAACGAGCGTTATAGACGGCGTTAAGGGTATTCCGGACAAGATGTTAACATGGGCAAAAGACATCGTGAATGGACTTAAAACGGCATTAAAAACGCGTGGGGCGGCTTTTGCTAGTATGATGGGCGACCCGGCAAATGGATTCATTGACGGTTTCAAAAATGTGCTCGGAATTACCTCACCATCACGCGTGTTCAAGTACATCGGACGAAATGTGCGTCGCTGATTCGAGGAAGGAACTGAAGACCTTATGAACCTAGATGAAATCGGTCAAAACATTTCTGCATCATTCGGAACAATGAGTGCGAACATGAGTGGCGGAATGAACAGAAACACAACGTTTAACTTCTACGACACGCAGACTTCACCAGATGCAATCATGAGAAAAGCAGAAAACACATTCCAGTTTGGATTGGCAGGTGGTATCTAATGAGTGGAATCGTTAATGTAAGATGCGTACGTGAGGACGGAAAAGAGTTTCACTTGAACTGACTCGCGTGGCGCATCCTATCGGACGGGCTAGAAGGTATCGATTATCCAAAAATTAGCGTTTATTCAGAAAAAGAGTGCTGTCAAAGATGGCGCTCTTTTAACTGGAATGCGCATTGACGATAGATCAATACAAATTAAAGCTAAGACAGTATTAACAAAGTTAAATGCAGTCCTAAGACGTGAGGCAATCTCGTTTTTTAGACCAAAGATGCGGTACAGGATTGTTATTACTTATCAAGGCGAAACTCGCTGGATTGATGGAGTGGTTGAAGGCTTTTAGTTGTCCTTCACAGAACATCCACATGCCAATGAAGCTGACGGTTAAATTCTACTGTGAAGATACACACTTAAAAATCAGTGGATAACTTCGGACAGAACATTGCGTCCATAACACCACGCTTCTGCATTTCCGCACATTCAGACACAAAAATTAAGATTGTAGCTGAGTCGTTTAACTCTCGAAAACAGTCACGATCAACAACGATGGCGATGCTGAGGTTAGTGCCTGTTATCCGAATCACTTCAGAGCAGCTGCAGCAATCCAGTCATTAAAAAGAACGACGCATACGTGCGTGTCTTGGAAACTTTGTGAGTGGAGATTTGCTTTATCATCGACTGTGAATCCTATAGAATCACCAAGAATGGTGAGAACTGATTCATCACATCGATAGAACATCGTCATTCACCGACATTCGCTTGGATGTTGAGATAGCAACATTTCATTCGGTGCAGATACAGGCGACCTCGAACATGGCGGTTTTATGTTTATTTCAATAAGCGCTACTTAGGCATGTAGGAGGTGTAGATGGAATTAGCATTCTTAGATAAAGATTTTAATCTTATCAAATACTTCAACACATCAATCTTCAATGGATCCGCAGATACTACGAGCCAGGTCAATTCATGGTCCAGATTCCAGCTGACCAATATGTCAGCAGGTGCGGGAGTACGTTTTCAACAGTTCACGGCCAGAGCTGGCATGATTCAGAAATTCGAGTATGCACGCAAGTCTAGCGGACAGTTGATTTTTGCTATTCTGGTTATTTTTACGAATACAAGTTGAACGATAAAAATAACCCTACCCACGCTTTTGAGACATACAGGCAACATCGAAATGGTGGCTAGAACCATCGTAGATAACTACATGGACGACATACCACCTGCTGACTAAGGCGCAGGCGAACTCACACCACTACTGGGCACCAGCGTGACTAAACAGTCGACAGGCGAAGGTTTGTCAACAGCACTTTATGCACTGTTGAAGACGCAGCAGATGAGCTACTCATGCTTGTATGACTATGTCAACAAGCAAATCAAGTTCAAAGTATGGCAGGGTTTAGATCGTACATGTAGTACAGACACAGAATAGCTTTTGCTTCGTTCGCTGAGAAACTGAGAAATATCCAGAACGAGAAAATCACCAAAGATACAACGTTATCAAAGAACCATGCGATTGTTATAGGTAATGGCAGTTACGAGGAAGGTAGGCAGGTCAGTGTAACGGTTGACCTCCGTGCCAATTCTTCAGACCATCGACGCGTCGTATACATTGATAAGACAGCCGAGATTTACGACTCGACAAAGGAATCGTTAGATGCATATAAGAATCGACTTATCCAGGCAGGAAAAGAGGACATGCTGAAGAAGCTACGCAAGCATTCTTAATGTATCTTTCGATGCAGTTCGCAACAATGGACTTCTGTTACATGGAAGACTTTAATCTAGGGCGATAAGTGCGATTTATTGATTGACGACTTCAGATGGCTTTTTCAGCACGCTCAACAGAAGTGCGTGAAGTCTTTAAGAATTCAGTGCATGAGATAAGTTTAACGTTCATGGCGAAAGTGCCAGTCGCATACAGAAAGTGAGGAACATAATGGCAATGCAATCATTCCCATTTACGTCAGAGGTTACTTTTTGACGATAGTGGATTCCCACAGTTTGATAGGGCTGTAGGAAGTGATGTTTTAAGAAGCATCCTATCAAATTACTACACAAATGGTGTGTTCGGAATTGGTACAATAATAGCTTTAAGGTCGTAGCTGCTGCAGGTGGAGGCATGAGCTCAACAATTCAGCCTGGAGCATGCCTTATCAATGGATGCTACTGGTCACAACATGGACGAAACACGTATCATCATTCCAAACAGCGATGCACAACCACGCATCGATTTTGATCGTGCTGAGATTGGACGATAATAAGGCTCAAACGAAGTATCAGAGTAGAGATTGTTAAAGGAACTCCACAGTCACAACCAGTGAAGCCCACACCTGTTCGTGAAGGTGCTGTGTATGACTTAGTGCTGGCAAATGTAATGGTTAGAGCTAACGTTTCAACAATCACTAACGCAGACATCACGGATACACGTCTCGATAAAAACGCGTGGCTTCGTAAGCGCGGTTAATCAATCCCAAAACATGGACGCTTTCTACACACAGCAGAAGGCTTTATTTGACGCATGGTTTGAAGGTGTCAAGAATCAACTAGGCACTGATGCAGCGGGCAATCTGCAGAATCAAATCAATACGTTAAAGCTTCAAAGTTGACGCAGTTAATAACGCTCTTACTTTTAGCGGACAGAATACAACCACTAGAGGTCAACTGGATGTAGCAGGGTAAAACTCAATGCTAAAAACGGATTAGCAATTGGAGGCAATGATACGTTCATTGTGAAAAAGATTTGGTGGCTCCGGCGCTAGATCAACATTCAACGCAACAATGAATGATAGAGAGGATGTTCGAATCACGATTACTGTTCCTGCTGGATATAAATTAGTTGGTCTATTACAACCGCACACTGACTATAGAAGCACTGTATCGTTGTATAACTTTACGAATAACATTGTATACTGCACTGTCTACAATCCTAGTGGTTGGCCTAATGTTCCTATTGGTGCAAGTGTAGATATACTTTTTGTTAAATCAGTTTAGGAGGGTTACTAATGTTAATTGACAACAAGAAATTTACAGAAATTCCAAGTAATAATAAGAGTGTTGTTACTTTTCAGCGCGCGGTTTTTGAGAACTTAAAAATTCTAATCGACTCGTTCGAAGTGGGCGTGATCCATGATATTTCGTTCGACGATGGACCTTCAGTAAAAATGTATACAGAGCCACTAACCTTTTCTAAATCTGGGACAGGTTACACCCTATCGTTTATCTTGACGGATGTTCCCGAAAAAGATATTGAAGCAAATAACTTCAAGGAAGTTAGACCACTTGTTAACGATGTTCTACAAACAGCAAGTGCTGACGTTGTTAAAAAGTACGTTTCATTTTGGATCAATGGACACCATGGGGGTTAAATACAAAAAGGCCAGCGCATTGGATGCAACGGAACTCCGTACGTAGTTGAATCAGAACATATCGCAGTGGAAGGCCAGACGCCTGAAAATACGCCTTTGCTATATGAAGATATGACAAAGGAAAAGAAAGCTTATCCGTGGGATGAAAAAGTCACTTATAACAAGGGTGATTTAGCAATCGCACGTGGAATTGTGTTCGTTTCAAAAATTGACAACAATAAGGGCAATGAGCCAGGATTTGGCTCTGCCTGGGATTACAAAAAATAAATAGGCTATTAAGGCGACCAAAGCGGCCGCCTTTTTAGATAGAAAAGAGGAAAAAGAAAAATGAGAATTTATAACGTACCTGATATCTCAGAGCATCAACCAAATTTCGACTTCACACCATATGCTGGCGGATATGCAATTCTGCGCGCTGGTGTAGCAAGTCGTGAAGACTATTCATTCCGTAGACATGTAGCTGAGTGCCAACGTTTAGGCATTACAATCGGCGTATATTTCTATTCATACGCGCTTAATGTATCGCAGGCAGTAGAAGAAGCACAGCGCTTCTTATCTATCATTGCTGGTGTGGATATTGGGCTTGGTGCATGGCTAGACATGGAAGATGCAGACCACTATAAAGTTAATAACGGCGTATATATTACACACGATAACATCGCGCCTATGTCACGTGCATTTTGTGATGTGATTGCGGCAGCTGGTTATTACACAGGCATTTATACATCGCTGTCATGGCTTGGCTATCTTGCGCCTGAATGTGATCCATATGATAAGTGGGTTGCGGCTTGGGGTAACAACGACGGAAGCCACACGGTAGACACTTCAGCTTACGGAACAATCCAACAGTACACTAGCAACTATGGAACATTAGATGAGAATGTCATCTTTGTAGACCCTAGCATTTACCGTACAGGTGTTAATGCAGAACGTCCTTCTACATATACACCATCTCCATATGAAGCACCTACAGTTTCTCAGGGAGATGTATACATTGTTCAACCAGGCGATACACTATCAGCTATCGCACAGAACTTTGGTACAACTTATCAACAGCTAGCGGCTTTAAATGGTATTCAAAACCCTAACTTTATCTACCCTGGACAACAGATTGTAATTAACGGTTCTACTGTATCAACACCTAACGATACTGGAGAAGAGTATTACACAATTCATCCAGGCGATACACTATCAGCTATTGCTCAAAATTATGGAACAACATGGCAATGGTTAGCAGAGGTAAATGGTATTGGTAACCCTAATCTAATTTATCCAGGAAATACAATCCGTGTTAAATAGGTGGTGGCTTTATGCAAGAAGGAATCAATCCAGTTTATCTTAGTCTGTTAGTATCTCTTGGTGGTCTAGTTGTTACTATTTGGAGCGTTAATTCAACGATCCATAAGGGCAACAAAGATCAAGCTAAGGAGTTAGCCGAAGAGTTAGGAAAGATGAATGCAAACATTGCATATGTGAAGGAAGGAATCACAGATTTAAAAGCTAGCAACCAGAGATGTGAGCAATCGCGTCATGTCTCTGGAAAACAGACTTGCTCAAAACAGAAACATCCGTAATGTTTCTAACAGATAGAATTAAACAAGTCGAAGAAAGAAGGGAAAGGGTATCTCAAAATGAAAAGACAAGAACTATTGGAGTAAATGGGCGAAAGCCGCAGTAAGACGTGCGCTGAAAACTGCAGCACAAACCTTTGTGGCGACGATTGGAACAACAGCAACCATCGGAGCAGTTGACTGGAAGCTAGTCTGTTTCTACTTCACTAGCTGCGATTTTATCAATTGAACGTCTCTAGCGGGTCTACCAGAAGTAGATCCTAATCGAGAATGCTGAAGAAGATATAGTAAAACAAAAACCCACCAGTGCGGTGGGTTCTTTTTATGCGATTTCCTCGAACGTTTCTGTATCTTCTGGATCTTCAAAAACGCATGATAATCGAGATGTTGTTCATGTCGTCGAAGCATGCCAGGAAGTAATCGAGGAAAGGCGTGTGGCCTCGCCCCATTTCAACGATAGACGGTTTCTGCAGATAAAGTCGGCGTCATAGTTGAAAACGCTGAAGAACCGGAGTAGTGAAGAAGAGAAGCAAATACGCGGTCGCCGTCTTTGCGTTCTGGTTCAGAAAGGTCTATATTTATCAATTTTTTGTGCGTTTTCAACTGTCATATTTCCGACAGAAGTAATGCCATTGCGATACTTGCCGATTAGTTGTTCGGAAATTCCTGACTTCTTGCTGAGCGAGTAAGCAGTTTCGCTGCCGTCTAATACTTCTTGGACCATTTCAATTAGATTAATCTTTTTCCATTTTTCCTCCTTTAGAAAAACGATTTTTTATTGCCTGCAATTGTTCGTGATTTAAGACTGTTGCCTTTGTTAAGTTAATGTGTAATGTGCTTCTAATTGAGTTATACTTTTCAGCCCACTTTCAGTCTTCTTATGACATACGATGCAACAAACCTGTGCGCTTATTTTCTTATCTTCTAATTGTTCGTCAGTTTTATCTGCCCATTCAAGCAATGATTTGGATCATATTACTTGCCTGTTGCGCTGTCATGAATTGCTTATTTTGATAATATCTATAAATTAATTTGGGCATTCTTCCTGCTTCTTGCTGATTAGGCTTTTCGATAAATTTTTTCTTGTTTTGTATGTCATCTTTGTCATGATTTTTAATGCCTTTCTTTTTACACTTATATACTAGCATTATTTTTAGTATTGTCAATACGATTTACTATAAATATTTTTAGTACTGATAAATTGAAATATTCAGTGGCCCCTGAATGGCCCCCTGTTAAAAATATTCAACGAATAAAAGAAACACCATACAGTCGAAAACGCCTAAAAATGGAGGTTTTAGAAATTGATAGCAACAGAAAAACAAATAAATTTGTTTCTCAAGTCAGCATCTTTAGTCGTATGAAAAGTCTCTCATTTTAAGCGGCTTTTCTTTATGGGCAGAATATAGAAACTTTTAGCACTTTTTATTAAAAATGATTTAAAACTGCTAAAGTTGCACTTTGGTTGTTATCGAAGATATGTGCATATGTCGTCATTGTTTGAGCGGGAGAACTATAACCAATGCACTTTGATATTTTAGGTATCGGTACATGATTTGCCCATAGTAATGATACGTGGCTGTGTCGCAGATCGTGCAGTCGCATATCCGGAAGACCCGGCGCTTTTAGATTGGATTTAAAATGATTTTGTAGAGTACTAAGGTATACTGTTGTTACATCACTGAATAGCCATTTTCCGTGCCGTTTAAGCAGGGGCGTTATTGTTTCGATAGTTTTATCATCCAACGGAATATAACGCACGGGACCTGATGTTTTTGTTGTCTTGAGTGATGATTCATGCCGTCGCATGGATTTATATATATGTACACTTTTCACTCACTGGATTGTAGTCTCCTTTGTATAGTGCTCTGGCTTCGCTTTTGCGACACCCGGTACGGAACATAAAAATCAGAATGGCTTTAATGATTTCATCTGTTTCATAACTTATCATCTTGTTGAAATCTTCGGGAGTAATGATGTGCATTTCATGAGTGTCATCCAAAGTTTTTTAAATGGTTTTAGAATCTTTGCAGAATCATAGAAGTCATAGGTATTATATGTAAAAGTAAATATTTGTTTCACAAAGACTATGAAATTGTTTTTTTGTTGCGGTTGCTATTCGACTATCTGATTCTAAATCACTTCTCATGATTGTAATGCAGTCTTAGTGATGCGATTTATCGGTTGATTGATAATTATATCAGCATACTTAATAAGACGGTTTCTGTGCGTATCGGTAGCTGTCTTATTAGCATTGTTTGATTGACTCATCAATTCAAACATTTCTAACATTGTGATATTTGGAGAAACGGATGATTCGTGTTCATGTGCAATTCCGTATGCCAATGCTTCTGATTTTGTAGAAACTCCCTTTTTAATTTTATATATATCAGACCGCTATATGGTTTTCTGATGTAGTATTGGGCTTCCCATGAAACTTTTTTGGACGTTAATGATTTGCGTGCAGTTGCCATTCGGTTACATCCTTTCTGTCTGGATTATGTCAAAATCGGGTATAACAAAAGCCCTTTAACGTGTGTTTACTGCCATCCGGCTGTTGGTGGTAGTCGATTTTTGTGGTAGATCAACATAATAGTGTGGAAAACTTGAATATTTTTAAAGTGTCGTGATATAAAAATAGGTAATGATTAACTCGTGAAGGAACAGCTGAGTCCCTGAATGGGGTAGGGCGTATGCCTTAGAATTCTCATGCCTCTGGGGTTAGTCTTTTTATTTTTATTTTTAATAACTGGAAACGATTTTAGGGTCTTTTTATTGTATTAAATATAAAGTCAATCATCTTATTAGAAAAACATTTTTACGAGTGATTAATATCGATCTGCACTCGATAACACATACTTTTATCATCATATAAAATGAAAGTAATTTGAGATAAGTTGGAAAGCATATGTTTATTTTAGTGGGAATCCCAGCACGCTCAAGACGATCATTAATTGTTTTCATACCCCGCTTGATTAAAAAGGGAAATACTTATTAATGTCTTTATAATCTTTTTATAGATAACGGCTTTTTCTTTATTCACATCGTTAGATATAGCGACCTTTAAATCTGCTTTTTGCATCTTTCACAAGAGCAACATTTAAGTCGATTTCGATATTGCGACTTCATCATTAGGAAATGATTAGCAAATCATCTATAGCTTTTTTGTTTAATATACCGGTTATAGAGCTTCTATCCCATATCTTCTTAAACTATCTGGTGTGATTTAGAGTGATAGGTAGAAATAGTTAAAAATGCATTGTGGTACAACCACATTTATATCTATGTCAAAGTATTCATCGATTTTATCAATATAATTAAGAACGCATGCTTGGAAAAACGGAGCATATAATTCCTCATATTCTTCTGTAATAAAATGAGTAGATGTATTTCTTTAGGTCAATAACTACTTCCTAAATTTTTCGTATTGGCCAGCATCATTCGTGAATGTTTCTTTTACAACTTTTTCTAGATTTATAGTTCGATTAGGATGCTCCCTTAAAATACTGCCTTTCGTTTCTATCCAATGTGCCTTGAGCAGAAGTTCATGATGCAAATAAGGTGAGAGAAATGATTCTACACTGATAAGTAACCTGGTTAGTTTGTTGAATGTTTTCAATGCATAAGTGAATGCTTCCAATGCTCTTTTACACCATCTCTTTGATAATCTACTCTTACATGAAAACTTTCATTTTTATTTATCTCCTTCTTCTCTACGGCTATTTATAAATTACATTTTCTTTTCTCAAGTGCTTGCACGTATCCAGCAGTGATAATCTGCAGCAGAGCCACTGATTGCTATTCCAAAAATAGAGGATACCATTGCAAACTGCCTCCTATGGTGGTTGTTGACAGATATCACCATATCCGACTGTTGTAAGACTCAACAATTGCCCAATATACAGCATCAAAGAATGTTTTGAATGAATCTGGCTCGACATTGAAAAATCACAAGTGCCGAAATAAAGACATATGCAGCAGATAATGTCCCTACCGCTAGAAGTGGTTCTTTTGAGTTTTTAAATACTTCAATAATAATCGATAATGATTTTGAATATTTTGCTGCACGGAATACTTTCTCATGACTTTCATAGCTCTGGAACATTTTGAGTGAACGTAAAACCTCGGAAAATCTTTCAAAAGCTTAAATGATTCTGTTTAAAGATGTCAGAGATGGAATTATTGATAATAAGTCCATTATAGCCATTGGTGTAAATGGATATTTAATAAAAAGATAACATGGAATGTGATTTATCTCGAATATCTGCTGTTATCCATCTCAAAATATAATCTATGATAAAAATAATAACGGTAATCTATCAATCATTATTATATAGGAGTATCTTTCTTTGAAAAGAAGAGGGATAATACTTGTGAATATTACTCCTATCATAAAGAAATCAAAAGTCAAAATCAGGAATATCATCGCTAGTTAGGTCAACCACATCAACTAGTTATATTTTTAGTCTCCATTTAGAATATTGCATAGTTTTTACTCAAAACTACTTGTATAACCCTTTTCACTGCTTAATAACATTTCTGCTATATCTTTAGGATTCATGTGCCAGATGACTCTTTTATTTATGTTTACTACTCTTTTTGTTTCTCCTCTTTTCATAATATTCATCTTGAGCAGGAGAATCCCTCAACGATTTGCTCTTTGATACACTGGTATTTCATACGTATCTCACATGTTCAAAGTCTGAGTGACACCATTATGGCCAGAACAAGCACCTCTATGTAGTCATAGAACCCCAATGAAAGCCATCATTGCATAAAATGTAGGGTGATGATGTTCTTGTCTCTGTTCCGGTTTGTACTGCTTCCACATGGGTTACAGCTTCTTTGCTGGATGATATATGTATTTTGAACACGTTATTCCATCAACTAAGCAATTAGGAAGTGATTGATATTCCATCACATGTAGGTAGTTGTTCTCTTTTTGTCTTTTTATTCTTTCTCTTTATCTTTCTTTTATCTTTCTTCTTCTTTTGTATCCTCCTCTTCTTTTTATCATTTTTGACTCACATTATTTCTTGTGGCTTTGTGATGGGTTTTCTTCTTTTCTTTCGTTGTTTCCACTCACTAATCCTAAAACCAGTAAAACTGCGAGTACAATGGGAAAGTTTATACGTTTAAACCAAGATCGGCTTGATGAGTCAATATTCGTTTGATTAATATGAATCGAATTCCAGAGTTTGTAGTCGAGAAATGAAATTCCACCACTAGAAAAATGCCAACTATTCCACGACTAAAATCTCCCTTTTAGATTGACACAACTACGCTCATACCAGCAATTACAAAAAGCGATGTAAAAATAAATGCCACAAAAGTTAGTTTCTTTTTCATAAATTATAATTTCCCCTTAATATGTAATTAAATACTTCCGATAACTTTTCCAACTGTAATCATATTGTCATAGTCTGAACAGTAAATATCTTGATACTGCTTGTTGTGTGATATTAATTTGTTTTTGCCAAGCTCTTTAACGAAACTTTCACCATTGATTATGAATACGCCGATTTCGCCGATATTCAGTTCCGATTGTTTTTTCACTAACAATTTATCACCATCATTATATGTAGGCTCCATTGAATGCCCTTTAACAGCAATGACAAGATCCGCTTTATTGTTAAGCGGTGTATCTGGTAATGAGATTGCAGTGCAATCAAGATCATCGAATAAATATTTGCCATTGCCGGCAGACGCTCCTACAGCGTAATAAGGCTTTGTAATGTATCCCCGCATATCTTCTTCAATAACCATGTTGCAGCGCTCGTATTCAACATCTAATAGATTGTTAATAGACTTTCTACCATAGCCATCTAAGCTACGGTATTTTTTTATTAAAGATTGCTCAGTGATTGAAATTGAGAACGAATTATTTCCTTCCCAGCCGAGAAGATAATTAGCATCTACATTCAAAATATCGCATAGAGAAAATATAACATCTGCATCTGGTTTATTGTCACCGCGTTCCCAGTTGGAAATCACATTTTTTGATTTGCCAATAAAGGCAGCCAATTCTTCTTGACTCATATTTTTGGCTAATCGTGCTTGTTTTAAATTATTGGCTAATTCCATTTTTTATCCTTCTATGCACAAAATAATACAAAAATTGAGAAGTAAATATAAAAATACAGAAATTTTTGTATTTTATATTGGTTACACAGTAATACTATACTATATTGATTTTGCACAGATAAACTGTACTAAAGAGGGGGTACAGAATGAAAAGTTAATTAAGCCTCAAATTAAAAACATGTAAATTTGTAAAAAGCATCTGTATAATCTTTTATATAAATACATGAGGAACAGTAAATGCAACGGGTGGTATTTTAAAATTATTTCTCTTAATCAGTGCTATAAAGAGATAGGGTCCTTTACTTTTTGTGATATATAATTGACACTATTTAAAAAGGCTTTCGCTTTCGTGACGTTAATTTATTGAAAGGAAAAATAACATATATATTCAGGTAGTACAACAAAATAACAGTTGAC
>BNJS01000364.1_pt1 | contig 36874 bp, 66 predicted proteins | sample 8540461 | NCBI WGS metagenome assembly BNJS01 (sample SAMD00202454, study PRJDB9452) | human saliva metagenome | isolation source: human saliva | place: Japan
TGATTTTCATAAGTAAAAACATATTTTCCACAATTTTTCATCATTTTTTTATATCCAATACAGAAAAATTTTACATTTCATTATTATAAACTCCTTTTTAGCTTTTTCTATATCTGCTTCTTCTCAATTTTTCTTTTTATATTTTTCATTAAAAATGCTGAATACAAATCTCTTTGTATTCTATTTTTCTGTTATTTCCATCTAACTTTTAAAAAGTTTTATTTTTACTACTTTTATGATACCATGTACATTTAGCTATTTCAAGTTTTTTTGTAGACAAAAATATGCCATTCTATCTCATGACTAAAGTCACAAGTGTCCTGGCATAATTAATAAAATTACATAAAATAGCTTTTTATATTAAATTTTTTTCAATAATTAGAATTTTTACAAGAACATAAAATTCTTTTGCTTTAAAAATTTTTATTTTTCAAATTTTAAATACAATTTTCTAAACGAATCTATTATTCTTCAATAGAACCGTGACCAGTACTTTTTCAAAGTACAGCTTTTTTGTCTTTTTTCCATTTTCTGTGTAAATAGCATCGTTTCCTTTTCATGTGAATTGAAATATTTCGATCAGAATATTTTTTCTCCACTTGCAGCCACTGCAGAATTTAAGTTATAGATGCTTCCATAACCATCAGCTAATTTTTACTTTATCTGTTGAAAGATTTTTCTACTGTTATATCTTGGTAACCGTCACAGCTGAATTTTTCTTAATAAATTTCCACTTACAGTTTTATTTGAGTTTCCGTTATTTGAATTTGAATTGTTTGTTAAATTACTAGCTTTCATCATTTCCGCTTGCTGTAAATACGGCATCATTTCCCTTTTATTTGAATAGAAACTCCGTTACCTGAATATAACTCTCCACTAGCAGATCTTGTCAATTTTAAATTAAAACTTTTTCCGCTGTCATCTGTCAATCTAACTTTATTTGTTGAAAGATTTTCACTGTTACGTTTCTGCTGCTGCAGCTAAATTTTTCTTGTTAAATTTTTAGAAGTTGCCGCTGTTTTATTTGCAGCTTTTTTCTAGAAGTTCTTGATACAGCTGAATAACCAATAGAACTGATAGCCAATACTCCAATTAAAGTTGCTAGAATCATGTAGATCTCATAATAATCTACTCTCTTTTTCTTCAATCTTTTATATTTATTTTTTTGAAATTTTTGATCTTTTTCATCTCTCAAATTTCAAATATGAGTATACTACAGATTACTTTTGTTTTTAATATTAAATCAATTATAATTTTAATAGTTTTTACAATTTATATAAATATGCCTCAAAATAAGCGATATTTGTTATCTGTGCAACCTTCGCTTAAACTCTCTTTATAGGATTTATAGGCATATCGTAACATTATGCTTAAAATAAATAACGGAATCGAAGAGAAAATATGCTCCATGTCATCTTTTGCTTATGATTAATTCTAAAACTAGAAGAAATATTCCAACAAAATATTCAATATTTTTAGCCTGTCACTTTTTATGCTTATCCCAGACATACGAAAAAAACAAGGCTAATGAGATAAAATGCAACAACAATAGGAATTCCACGTCCAATACTCCAAGTCAATTTTTTATCTCCAAAATCAAGCAAAAGGAAAAAGCCGTAAGACCAGTCAATATCAAAAATAAATTTGTTCTCATTCTATAGGAATCTAAAAATACAAATAATCCCAAATCAAAGACTAAAAATAGATGGAATCGCATAATATCCCCATTCCAGTTTCCCTACATTATCAAATTTTGACCTCCAATATTGAAATAATTGAAATTGTAAAAATGATAGAAATACAGCCTTTTTCACTTTCTTCATCTTCATTTTCATACTAAATTTATATTAACAATCGGATATTCCTTTGCAAATTCTCTTCTATTCCCTTTTATTTTAGGAACAGCTGTTTCACATAGCGGACATCTTTTTCACTCCATCTTCCAGCTCTACTCCACATTTTTACGCAATACATTTTTCATTTCCTCTTTATCATAACAATATTTTCTTAATTTTTTTAAAAATAGTTAGTTATTATTTTAGATCTTATCCCTCTTTTTCGTAAAATAAACAAAAATCCCTTTCAATATCATAATCTGCAGTTAAATTTCCAAAAATTTATATAAACTTTTTATTATCACTTATAACTCCCATCTTAATTTTGCACCTTTGCTTGGCGGTGGCAAAAATCTGAATCCTTTTTAAATATTTTTCGTACTTTTTCTCAATTTTAAAAACTCCTAAATTGGAAAAATCCTGTTGTGTAGCCACGTTCTCATAATAATCAAATATAAATGGGAAAAATATCCGCTTTACCAAATATGGAACGGACTTTATAACTATATTTCTCATCGGATTCATTGCTTTATAAATACTTTTGTAAAAATTCTTTTTGTAATTTTCAAGGCAAAATAATTATCCAGATAAGGATAATTTTCAGAGGGAATATGCCCTCAAGACTGGCATCCACACTTTGAGTTATATTCATAAAAATTCCCATACGTCTTTTTCTTCAAAAATTCTTCGCAAATCAACAGGAACTCCCAATAACAATCAGATTTTTGCACTTGAATACCTATCCAGCAAAAACTTTAAAATAAACTGCAAGCAGATATTTTCCAATTGTAGTTTTATGCTTTTTGCTTTCCATTTTCAAATCATCAGTAGAAATCTCGCCAGTCGTAATATGATACTGCCTTCTCCAATATTTTTATTGAGTAAATGAAATGCTGACTTTATCGTAGTTTCCTTGCTTACCTTCTGCATATATTTTTCATAAAGGTCAATATATTTACTTTCCTTTGCACCATTTTTCCTCATTATCATTTCCAAATATTTCTTCGTTCTTTTCTAAAAATCTTTTTATTTTCTAAAAACTCTTATTCCCAAAAAATTTTTAATTCTACCCATTTATTTTCGGAAAATCAATTATTTTTATCTTTTATCAAATCTTTATCTTTTATTTCAATTTTGTCTTCATCTTTATCCCTTATTTTCAATAATAATATCTACATTTTCAAAAATTCCTGTTCCTGCTTCTTTTTAGAAAATACTTCTCTTCCAAATATTCTTCAATTAAATCCTGAAAAATAACATCGCACCCTTCCCATCTGTTAAAAAAATGTGCAATTTCTATTGACAATTTATTATTAAAATAAATAATTCGCAACGGATTATCCTTTTGTATATCCGTACAAGGATAAGTCTTTTCCTCCTCAATCATAAAATGTCTCTTTTTCTGCTGTAAATAATTCCCAAAAATCCCTTTTTCAATTCTGAATTATAAAACGGATACTTTCTTTCAAGTAAAACTGCCACATTTCTCAATACTTTCAAATCAATGTTTTCAGAAAAACAATGCCGAAAGCCTGAAACATGTCGTTCTCCTTCGCTAATTATTGAAGAATACGTTTTTTAAAAGGCATCCACTCATACCAGATTTTTCATTTTCACTTTTTCCCTCCCTTCTTGTTTTTATTATCATTTTATAAATTTACAGTTTCATATTAGATTGTTCAACAGCCTAAGTTTTTATTCGTAAAAGAAGTCAAAATCTCTTGCTTCAGGACATTTATTTTTATTAAATTTATATAATTATCGAACAGGTCTATTTTTATTAGAAATATTCTTAAAAATTACTTTTTCTAAATATTTTTTTCAATTTTTCTATAATTTTTCTTTGCCTCTTCATACCCAATGTTATAAACTTTCTGTAACTTATCTCTATTTTTCTCAATTCTTCCCTAAAAGTCAGCGGAACTGATAGGCTGAATCACAAAAATTTCTCCCTTTTTCTCAAATCGTAAATATGATCCAAAGTTGCATTATATCGACTATATCTAGTTTTCATAAGTTCTACAAATCTAGGATATTTTTATATCTAATTGCTGAAAATTGTTCCTAATCTACTTTTGTTTTACGATAATTCTTATCTCGTGTCAGTACAACGATATTTTTCACATTCCCTTTTTATTGAATAATCCAGAGAATCGGTCAGAAACTCCTCCATCCAAGTAATTTTTCCATTTAATTTAACAAATCTAGATAAGAACGGAGAGAAGCCGATGCCCTCAAAGTATCAATTTCGCTATTGCATCTTTAACCACGGGATATTCTGCCTCTCCAGTTTCATGCAGTTTGTAATAACTGCTTGAAATTCTGTTTTACTATTTTTTAAAAAGTCTCATTATCAAACGGATTATATTTTCAGGAATATCATGATATGCGTATTGTTCTTTACAAAAAGTCCCCAGTCTTTATCAAATTATAAAACTTGCATATTCTCTTTTTATTTTATATGATCCAATTGCATCAAACCCTCTTGTATGCTTTGAAACATAGCTTGCACCAATGCCGCTCCAGCTGACACCCCAATTAGATTATCTACTTCAATATTTTTCCAGAAAAATCTAAAACTCCTGCTGTAAAGATTCCTCTCATTCCTCCACCTTCAGAACTAACCCAATATCCATCATTTTCATCCCTTTCAATTTTATTTTACATTATTATACACCTATTAATTGTATTTTTCTACTTTTTAATAAACTTTTTATAGTCAGTATTTAAATATTTACAAAAGACTGAGTAGTTCACTCAGTCCCATTCAATCTATTTTTTAATCTCGTTATCATTTTTAGTCAATTCAGAAAACGCTGTCGCAATACTTGCTAAATTTTGCATATTACTTGGTATAATAATCTTTGTAGCTTTTCCATCGGCAACTTTTTCAAACGCTTCCAATCCTCTTAAAGATAAAACTTTTTCATTTGGTGATGCTTCATTTAACAATCTCAATGCTTCCGCTTTTTGCCCTTTGAACTGACAAAAATAGCTTCTGCTTCCCCTTCAGCCTCTTTTATCTGTTGCTCTTTCTTGGCTTCAGCTCTCAAAATTGCAGCCTGCTTTTCTCCTTCAGCAACCAATATCGCTGCTTCTCTTTTAGCCTGTGCTTCCAAAATATTAGCTCTCTTTTCTCTTTCGGCTTTCATTTCCTTTTCCATCGCAACACGAATATCGGCTGGTGGCAAAATACTCTTTAATTCCACACGATTTACTTTTATTCTCACGGGATCTGTTGCATCATCTAATTCCTGTCGCATTTTCGTATTAATAATATCTCTTGAAGTCAATGTCCTGATCAACTGTCATATCTCCGATAATATTTCTCAAAGTTGTAGCAGTCAAATTTTTCAATCGCAGAAAGCGGTCTTTCCACTCCATAAGTATACAATTTTGGATCAGTTATTTGAAAATAAACAACTGTATCAATTTGCATTGTCGCATTGTCTTTTGTAATAACTGGCTGAGGCGGAAAATCCACAACTTGTTCCTTTAGTGATACGCTTCTTGCAACTCTGTCAAAAAATGGATTCAGAAAACTAAGTCCTGAACTTAAAGATCTATCGTATTTTTCCCAATTTTTCTACAATAAGCACACGTGATTCAGGCACGATTTTTTTATTGATTTTTAAAAATATAAATTAATGCAATTACAATAAGAATTACTACTATTAGCAAATGCCCACATAATTCTACCTCCTATTTTTATTTTTTTATAGTTACTTATTCTTTTTCTAAAATAATTTTTATTCCCTCTAAATCCTTTAATTTTTACAACTTCTCCACTTGACAGCATTTCCTCGCTTACTCCAGTCCAAATAGATCCTTTAAATTTCACTCATATTCCTTTTCAGCTTTTCTAGCGTCAACTACTCTTTCAACTTTTACATCCATTCCTTTCATACTTGAATCAAAATTCGTTTTCCTCTGTAATTCAATATATTTTCTCAAAACTGGACGTGTAAAAATCAAGAAAATTATTGAAAGCACAGCAAATATTAAAAATTGAATCAGTGAATCTCCAATAAAATTTGAAAGAAACATTACAATCAAAGCTGAAAGTGCAAACCAGATTGTCACAAGCCCTGGAATAATTATTTCCAGAATTGCCATTATTCCTGACAAAATTGCCCAAAACAACGCTCCCATAATTTCTTCCTCCCAATTTTTATTTTTCATTAAAAATCCGATTCCGATTCCTCCGTGGATTCCTCCTGTTCCTACTCCAATTCCAGCACTTAAACATGATGTCAAAGCCAATAACATCAATATTGCAATAATAATTTTTCATAATCTATCTTCCTTTCATTTTTTTATTTTTAATTAAATTAAAATAATTAAAATCCAATTCCTCCAGAAAGTCTACCATCTGTATCAATTCCGATTCCACCTCGAATCAATCCACCTGTAGACACTCAATATTCCTCTAACTTTTCCATCGCTTCCAACCCCAATTCCTCCAGTTATGCACGAAGTCAATGAAAATAGCATGAAAATTACCAAAATTAATTTCTTCATACCAACTCCTTTAATTTATTTATTTTTTTCTTGTTGCTACCCTTCATATTTTATAATTTTCTTAACTTTCTTGCAAGTATTATTTTTCAAAAAGCCATCTCATAAGTTTAAAAATTTATTTTTACTTACAAGATGACCTCCTAATTAATATTTATCGCTATCTCTTAGATCATCTACAATTATCCTTGATACAATTTAATAGATTCTTTAAATTTAGCAATTTTTGTTTTCTAATTCTTCTTTTATGCCATTTTTCTTTGTCGATAACTTCTTTTGGTGCTTTTAGACAAGAATTTTTTCATTTGATAATTTTCCTAAAACTCTGTCTAATTCTTTTTTTGTGTTTTTGAATATCTTTTTCAAGTTTTGCGATTTCTTTTTCTTTTGTCGATTAAATCAGCAAGTGGAACGTAAATTTCTGTTGTTTCAACTAATTTAAATCCAACTAATGCAGGAATTTCTTTATTAAATTCATATTTTTTTCAACATTTGCTAATTTATCTAATATTTTTCGCATTATGTTCTAAAAATTTCTTTTTTCTCCATCATTTACGATTTTGAAGATTACTTCGATTTTTCTTCGCTGGTGAAACATTTGCTTCCCCTCTAATATTTCTAATCGTATTAACGATTTCTTTCAAGTAATCAAATTCTTTTTCAGCTGCCAAATCAACATATTTTTTGTTTTCTGTTGGGAATTCTGATAACATAATTGTTTCTTCGTCTAATCCTAATTTTTGCCAAATTTCTTCAGTTATAAATGGCATAAATGGATGAAGCATTCTCAATCCTTTATCAAGAACTGTTTTTCAATACATATTGTGCCACAGTTTTATCTGAACCTTCTTGTCCATAAACTCTAGTTTTCGCAATTTCAACATACCAGTCACAGAAATTTCCTCTGAAAAATTCATAAGCAACTTTTGCTGCTGAATCCAATTCATATTTATCCATATATTCGTTAATTTGTCTTGAAGCTGTTTGCAATTTAGATAAAATCCATCTATCTTCTAGCTTAAATTCCTTCTCATCAATAACTGCATTTGCATCAAAGTCTTCCAAATTAGATAATACAAATCTTGAAGCATTCCAAACTTTGTTTTGCAAACGTAGATCCCATTTCTAATAATTTTTTCAGAAAAAAATGAATATCTTGTCCTTGCGAAGTATTATACAAGAAACTGAATCTTATCGCATCTGCTCCATATTTTTGCAATCAAATCCAATGGATCAGGTGAATTTTCCTAATGATTTTTGACATTTTTCTACCCTAATTCATCTCTAATAATTCCATGCAAATATACATAGCTAAATGGAATTTCATCATTAATATACAGACTCATCATAACCATTCTTGCTACCCAGAAGAATAAAATATCTGCTCCTGTTACTAACGCATTTGTTGGGAAGAATTTTTCCAAATCTGGAGTTTTGTCAGGCCAACCTAATGTTGAAAATACGTACAATGCTGATGAAAACCAAGTATCTAGTACATCTGTTTCTTCTCTTAATGAAACTTCTTTTCCAAATTTTTCTTTCGCTTGAGCTTTTGCCTCTTCCATATTTCTAGCGACAAATACTGTTCCATCTTCAGCATAGTATGCAGGAATTCTGTGTCCCCACCAAATTTGTCTAGAAATAGTCCAGTCTCTTATATTTTCAAGCCAGTTGTAATAAACTTTTTCCCATCTTTTTGGAGTAATTTGAATTTGTCCATTTTTTACAACTTCCAACGCTCTTTTTGCAAGTGGTTCCATTTTTACAAACCATTGAGTTGAAACTCTTGGCTCAATAATAGAATCACATCTGTAACAATGTCCCACAGCATGATTGTGTTCTTTTGTTCCAACTAATAATCCTTCAGCTTCTAAATCAGCCAAAATCGCTTTTCTAGCCGCAAATCTTTCTAATCCTTCGTATTTTCCACCATTTGAATTTACATGCGCATCTTCAGTAAAAATGTTTATAAATTCAAGTCCAGTTCTTTTGGCTACTTCAAAGTCGTTAGGATCGTGTGAAGGTGTCATTTTTACTACCCCTGTACCGAATTCCATATCTACATACTCATCTGCAACAACTGGAATTTCTCTATTCATCAACGGTAAAATAACTTTTTTACCAATTAAATGTTTGTATCTTTCATCATTTGGATTTACTGCAACCCCTGTATCTCCTAACATTGTTTTCAGGTCTTGTTGTCGCAATAATAACATAATCATCAGTATCTTTTTATTCTATATTTGATTTCCCAAATTTTTCCCTTTTTTTATCAATGTGATTAACTTCATCATCAGCCAAAGCTGTTTTTGTCGTGAGGACACCAGTTCACAATGTACTCTCCTCTATAAATTAAACCATCATTATACAATTTTATGAAAACTTCTTTTACAGCTCTTGAAAGACCTTCATCCATCGTAAATCTTTCTCTATCCCAGTCAAGCGAAACTCCCAATTTTCTCAACTGTTTAGTGATTAATCCACCATGTTTTTCTTTCCATTCCCAAGTTCTTCTCAAAAATTCATCGTATCCAATTTCTTCTTTTGAAGTCCCTTCTTCTTTTAACATTCTCTCGACTTTATTTTGAGTCGCAATCCCAGCATGATCCATCCCAGGAATCCAAAGTGTTTCAAACCCACTCATTCTTTTATATCTAATAATTGCATCTTGAATCGCATTATTCAACATATGTCCCATATGCAAAATCCCAGTTACATTTGGTGGCGGAATAGCAATCGAATATCCTGGTTTTTCGCTATTATGCTGTGCGTTAAAATATCCTTTTTCTTCCCAAACTTTGTACCATTTGTCTTCTATTTCTGTTGGTGAATATGTTTTACTTAATTCATTTGACATTTTATTTATATCCTCCTGTTTAAATTTCTAAATTTTAAAAATTTTTAGATATTTTTTATTTATATTTTTTACAAATTATATACATATTTTTATCACAAACCTAACTTTTTTCTACCATTACATTTTTTAAAACTATTCAATAATTTTCATTCCTCTTTCCCGCAATTCTCCAGCATATTTACGGGCAGTTTCATAATCCGTTATAATTACAAGCTGATTTCCACTTTGAATTGGAGTATCTCCACGTGCAATAGTATCTTTTTCCAGACTTACGCACACTTACAATTAATAAATTTTCTGGTAATTTAAGATCCTTTACTAATTTATTGTCAAATTCAGAATTTGCTCCTACTGGAATTAAAAGTGTTACAATCTTATCCTTTACATCTGGTCTTACACCAATTCCAAATTTTTTTATTTTTTTCCACCATTTTTCCAATATTTCCAATCTTTTTGACATGTTTTTTGGATTTTTTTCATTTTCTTCGTTTTTCTTCCAAAAATCTGCTTTTGAAACATATTCAAATAAAGCCTTTTCATAAATTGGCTCCATTTTTTTAATAGTTCTGTAAAAATGTAAGTTATTGTACAAACAACTATTAACATATACAAATATGAAAAAAATTGCCCGTCATTTCCAAAATCAATGTAATTCCAGTAATTGGAGCTCTAACAACCGCCGTAAAATAAGCAGCCATTCCAAGCAGCATAAAATGCACAATTATTTCATTTGGAATTGAAAAATAGTGATTTAACACTTCGCCATAGACTTTTCCAGTCAAAGCCCCTATTACAAGCATTGGAAGAAAAATTCCTCCTGGAGCGCTTGTTGCATAGCAAAGCATTGTATAAAAGAATTTTTAATATTAAAATTATAATAATCGTTTTTAACATCACATTTTTCCCAAACATTTTCCTCAATAAGCTCATGTCCGCCGCCTGTAATGTCACTAAAAACACAGCTACAATATACGTTATTACCATAAATATTGATATTTTCACATAATTATTCAAATTTATTTTTCCTATAATATTTTTGAATAAGCAGTAAAAATAGCTGAATGCTCTTCCAGTAATTGTAATTACAATGCAAAAACAACTGTTACAAGTGCGATTACGTAATATGGAATATCTTTTGGCAATATGAAATTGTATTGAAAAAGACGTATGTGAACCTAAAATCATTCTAGAAACAAAGTTAGAGGTACCGCTTGCCACCATAACGCAAATTAACAGCAGCGGAGAAAAGAATTTATGGATTTCCTCAAGTGAAAATATAACTCCCGCAAGCGGCGCATTAAATGTCGAAGAAATACCAGCACTTGCCCCACAAGTTACAAGATATTTTTCCTCCACTTCTGAACGCCTTGTAATCTTCTTTATTCCAGATCCAACTAAAAGCGCCCTAAATGTACCGAAGGTCCTTCACGTCCCATTGACATTCCAGCCCCAATCGCCAATATTCCCCCCACAAATTTTGTAATTAACTCTCCAAGCCATTTAAACTTTACTTTTTTCGTAAGCAGCCCGCTAACTTGCGGAATCCCACTTCCACTAATTAACGGATATTTAGAAAGCATAAACTGTATAGCCAGTCCCAATAATATAAAAACTGTTATTCCGATAATTATTTTTAGAAAATCCCAAATTTGTAGTGAAAAACTCTCTAAAAATTGTCATTTTTAATATTAACGTATAACTTCCAACAATAATCCCAGAAAAAAATCCCCACAACAAAGCACAGGAATATCAGTACTACATTATTTCTTCGTGATTTCAATGAATTTATATCCCTTAATTCATGTAAAATATCCTTTGCCAATTTATTTTTTTCTCCTTTCCAACAAAATTTTTTTAATACTTTTCCAAAATCTAAAAATTTTAATAAAAATACTTTTTCCATATTAAAATAATGTATTTTTCCCAGACTTATCAATCAAAAATCCTGAAATTTCCATTTCGCAAGACAATTTTCCCATAATTTCATAAAATTTAAAGGGGAGTCTGGTTATATATTCCTGTTGAAATAATATCACTCAAAAAGGCATTTTTCTGTAATTACTCCAACTTGCTTATTTTGAGATGGAAAACCTGTTTTTGGGGCTTATTATATGCCCATATTTTTCATTATTTATCATAAGATATGTGTTTTTTTCTGATTGGAAGTCGAATAACTCATATTTTTATTTTTTTATTTCAAACAAGTCATTATCTCCATTTCCAGAATATTCATATTTCGTTATTCTAACAGGCATTCCATTTTATATTTCTCAATACCTCTTTTTCATCTTCAGGATTTTTCAGCGATAATTCCCCCATTCATCAATAGCAATAATACTGCTCCCGCCAGCATTTACAATTGCGTCCTTTATCCCAATTTTTTTCATTTCCTCAACCATTTTTCAATTGCATAAGCCTTTTATAAATGAGCCAGTTATAATTTCCTGATTTTTTTCCCAATTTTTACACGATTTCTCTTTTTGTCAATAATAATTTTTCTTATAATCCACAAGTCTTTTTACTTTTTTTATTTTTTTCAAAACATGGCAAAACAGGGATTTTGTTTATAAAATCCCCAAAAGTCTTATGAGAGGCATTATTGTAATATCATATTCTCCACCAATAATTTTTTGACAAATGAATAACTTTTCTTAAAATCTCAACAGTTTCAATATCAACTTTTTACAAACTGCCCGCTATTTTTTATTAATTTTATCAATATATGAATTTTTCTGAGTAGGAATTATACCTTTTATTCACCTCTTCCAAAATTCCAAACAAATCATCAAAAAAACTGAATCATTATAAATTTCAGGTATTTTTTTATTTTTTATATCTGAATGAAATAAAAAAACGCACTTGAACCTTATACATCATATTTTTACCTATTTTTCCACTTGATGAACTAGTATTTTCACTTTCTTTACCTTTATTTGGCATATTTAATTTAAACTGACTTTCAACATCTTTATTTTTTTATCAATCTTCAGTTGCCCTTCTTCATTTTGCTGTATTTTTTGTATTTTTCAGGATTATTTTTATTCTGACTATTATCAGCCTTTTTTTATTTCCTGTTTCATTTGAAAGTTTTTTGCGGTGCATTATTTACTGGCTTATTTGTCTGCTGAACAGATTTTTGCTTCTGCCACTGGTTTCTTATCTTCAGGATTTGCCTTATTTTGATTATTTTTAGCTGGCGGAACAGTTTTTTTCGACAGTTTTTCCTCCTTTAGATGATGTCGCCTTTTCACTCGCTTTACTTTCTTTTGAATTTCTGCCTGCTGACGAAGTGGCTTTTTCACTAGCCTTTTCCTCTACCGTAGTTTTACCTTTATTATTATCTATAAATTGTCTATAATTTCCAAAAGCAACTAATGAAACTGCTCCTAAAAAAATAATATTATCTTTTTTTATTATTCAATTTTCTTCTCCTTAATACTTTTTAATCTGAATTATAGAATTTCAGCCATATAACATGCTAAACTTAATATACGATCAGGAATTTCCTTTAATTTTTAAAGGTTCTATGCTCTGATTTTTGAATACCTTCTGAAATATTCTCATATTGAATTGAAACATTACCTTTAAAAAATAATATCTTGTCTATCTTTGATATTTTTGCATATTCTTTTGGAGAAAATGAGATCTGTCATAATAACAATTTTTATATTTGCATTTTTATCATAATAATGAGTTCCATATATTAATCCATCATTTTCCATAGCTCATTTCAAAGTTCAGTTTTAAATTTTGTTTTTCGTAATTCTTTTTATGCTGAATTCCTTTCCATTATAATCTATAATTTCTATATTTTCCTGATTTTTTCCGTCAATTTACAAACTGGCATGTCTACTTGTTTTTATTGGCTGAGAATATTTATTCTTCTTAAAATATTTTTTTCCAGTATTCCTGTTCATCATCAGGGTATTTCAGGAAAATATAAAAGATTTACATAAGTGCCTTCGCTTAATTTATATTCTTTTTCCGTTAATTGTCTCAAAAGTTCCGTTTTTCCGTATATCTAAATGTATTTATTATTTTATTCTCACTGTCAATTTCCTTCCAGATAAGCAGTATTGCATATTTCTGCATAACAGGATTTTTTTACAAAGACTTCCTGCCATTTTTCAGTTTCCCATCTTCTTTGAGTAAAAAAAGATTTTTAGTAAACTGTCATTTTGAACTAATGATATTACCCTTAATTGTTTCTTTATATATTTTTAACTCTTTCTTACATTTTTTCAAGTTCACTCATTGCTGCTGTTTCTTTTTATTTGTTCTTGGAAAACTTCTCATAGTTCTCCCGGCTTCATCACAGAGAAGAATTTTTTTGAGGCTCCTCTTCAATTTCAAGCACTGCCTTTATTTTTCTTTTTCCCCATAATTAAAAAAATTTTTTGTCCTGTCCATTCCAAAGCCAAAATCTGGAACTAAAAATATCATTTTAGTTCATCTCTGAAATCCCTTCTCTTTCTGCAATCATGCCTAACGCCTCATCTGCGGCAATTCTAATTCTCTTGTCCTTATAATTTTAAAACTAAACCCGTTTAGAAGTATCCCTATTTCCTTAACTTCCTTTCGCAAGGTCAAAACTCTTATTCCATAAGCGGCAAGCGCAATTTTATTATACTCGCTTACAAGCATATCAACTATATTTATCATCTCATATATCTGTTCCAGGCTCGCAGTTCTTATTAACGATACAAAAAGATTTTTTTATACTTAGGATTAAATTTATGAACCTTCCATCTTTCAAATATTTTTTTCTATAAATTTTTCTTAAATCTTCCTTTTGCGCCACTTCCTCAATTTTATTGCAAATATCGAGGCTTTTTATATCCTTTTGACAATATGTATTCTGAAATATAATACTTCATCAAGCTAGATGGCATTCTCCTGTCTTCATCCTTCACTCTTATCGAGTTATAGTCAACTTCTGTACTAAATACTGCATTTTCCTCATGTTTTTCAAGACACAGACTATCTGCATACTTAATAATGTCCTTTGCATCTTCAAGACCTTCTATTCCCTCCTGAGCCTTAATATTTTTTTCCAGTGCTTAATAAGATTACCGGCAACATGCTCAACAGAGTCAATTTGACTTTTTAGAAATTTTTTTCTATTTTTAAGTCTTACTTCTTCATTATCCATTTGATTTTTTTCAAGATTTCTTTAATTTTTATCTCTTACAGTTTTATCAGACTTCATCAATAACTCAGGCAGCTGCGCATAATCAAACCCGTTATTCTCTAAATATAGAATATTTACATACTTTTTCAATAATTTTGCCTGGTATCTCGTCATTTTTAAAACTTTCATACAATTCTTTTTCATGTTCATGTAAAAATTCAATCCAAATTTTATTATTTTCATTATTATCCCCTGTTTTTCTCAATATATTCAAAATATTTTTCATTAATAAAACTGATTGGCAAATTGTAAGCCCACAATTCATCCATTACTTGTTTTAGATCATTCATTCCATAAACTATGCTATATTTAATAAAAATATCCTTAAATATATTTACTCTTTTTCACACATCTTGTCAAAAGCTGAAAAAAATCTTTTGATACATATTTGAATATTTTAAAAGTGAAAATATTATTTTGCTCTTTTTTATTTAAAAATAATTGCCGCCTTGTTTTCCTTGGCAACTTACAGAAATGTCCTCCCAATTAATATCATTTTTTGTAAAAAAATCCAAGTTTCTGAAACTTGCGGATTCCATTCCCATGCTTTCATTTCAAACAGTCTTTTTCAGACGGTTAACCAGTATATTTTCAGATTTTTCTTAGCAATTCATTTTTTCTCATCTTCACCAATCAAGTTTTCTCTTATGAAAAATGTAATAAAAACGAATATTCCAATCTGTTTTTCATTTAAATTATAATATAAAATTTCCTTTGTATTCTCTAAATTCTCCTTAATTGTATCTTGAAACAACTTATACATTATCTCAGAATTTCTAAGATTTTTCAAAAAAACAGTATTAGATCCATAATTTACAAGAAGATAAATTTTTCTGTCCTTGAGAAAAATCATATTTCTCAAAAATTTTTCCGTTATTTTTTTCTGAACATTCTATTACGATAGCTGTAATTATTATTTGTCGGCGAAAATTCTATCCCTGAAAACATGACAAATAATTTGATTCCTTCAGTAATAACATCTGAAATTTTGCTATTTTTCTATTATAATCTCATAAAATCTTTTTTTCAAGATATTTTCTCGCTTCTCCAAATTCAAGCATTTCCATACTTTCAAAATGTCTTCTGAAATTTCCGCTATCCAAATATTTCTCAAAAATTTCATTTATGCCAGTTTTATTAATTTTACTCGCAATATAGCCTGTAAAAATATTATCCAGCGCTTCTATTTTCCTCTTCGCTTTTTTTCTTCACCCTTATTTATAGCCTCAACATTTTTTTAACGATTATTAATACTCTAATTTCATCAAAAAGTTATTTGAATACATTTTTATAATTTTGAATATATTCATCTGCCAAATCTCCAAAATAATCAAGAAAAATATTTACAGTTATTCCAAAAATTTCCTTGCTTTTTAATTTCTGAATTATTTTTCAAAATCTCTTTTTACAAATTCACAGGAAAAAGCCTAAAATTTTATAAATTTTTGTATTTTAATGGAAAAATTTGTAAACTGGTAACAATTCATCAGGAAAATGTTCATACATATATTTAAAATATCTAATAATTATTTCTCCTGCTTCACTTTCCAAAAATTCATCCTTTTCCATAAATTCCTTCATCTCAAGATCATTAATATAGTGTAAATCTCTCTTGTGAATATTTACGACTTTTTTTCTATCGATCCGTTCAAAAGATATCGAATCTTATTGCGAACATATTCCATTTTAGCAGATTCGACAAGATTCTTCATCATTTCTTCAGTCATTTTTTATGTGCCTCCATCTTACAGTAAAACTATTTTATATCAAATCCGTTTAAAAAATAAATAAGATTTTTATTTAATTGTTTTTGCTATTCTTTATATTTTATTAAATAAAAATATAATAACTTATTTAATATTCTTCAATTTAGTATATCACATTATTTTTCTAAAAATCAACTAATATAACAAATATATTTAAAGGCTTTTCCCATACTAAAATTTTTTTATTATTTAATATAGTAAAACTGCTTTTAAAACTAAACTTAAAAATTATGACTATTTTTACTCGAACCCTGAATTTATATGATCTTTAATAGTTTAATTTTTGAATAGGTTTGAGTATATTATGTTTTATTTATTTTCTAGCAACAATACTTAATTTTTAAAGAAATTCATAACGAATCTGCTATTTAAATATTAAATAGTATAAAACAAAAAGAAAGGGGAAAAACCCCTTCTTAAATAAAAATACAGTTAAATAATAATCAAAAATTAGTAAATCGCTCTAAATCCGATTCCACCTCTTACATTTTTCACCTTTTTGTATCATAGCCTGCATTTACAGTTACGCCAAATCTTGTGTTTTTCAATTCCAAGGTTCAAATCAACTTTTTCCGTTTCCACGTCTGTCATCCTTTTTCACCTCTTATATTAAACCAGTCAGCCGTTGTATAACGAACTCTTGCCTTATTATTTACATCTCCAACTTTTCCAAGTTCATTTTCATAAGCAAGTCCTAATTTTGCAATGAAAGTTGTTCTGACTGCCATTGGCTGTCTGTATTTAAATTCTACTCCAACTTCAGGCTTTTATAGAATAATAGTCATTTGACTTAACTTCAAGACGCATTTGTCCGTTGTCTTCTTTTATTCCGCCAAATCTTCCATATTCCATTCTCAAAAGCTTCCATATGGTGAAATGCTTGTTCTTTCACTTGTTCTTACATTCTTTCTAAGCTCGTTTCTAAGTCCAAGTCCGTATATACGGTATTGTGACTTCGCTTCAAATATATCATCAACAACAAGGAATTTTCTATCCATATCACCAGTTCCTACAAATCCTTCAGCCGCAACAGTCCAATTTAGACCGTTATTATGATCTCTTCCAAGCGGTTTTGATTTATACACTCCAGCTTTTACCATAGTTTGTTCTCTTTTGAACCTCCTATGTCGCTAAAGTCAAATTTGTTCTTAACTGCTCCTGCATACCATCCTGAAGATTCTCCCAGTTTTTATAGTTTCATTTTTTCATTTAAATATGCAAATCCATAAAGCTTTATTTGTATAATCAATGATTCCAGCAGTATCTGTCTTGTAGTTGCCTTTCATTCCAAATACTTTTATTTTGTTTGAATCTTTTAGATTTTGTTTCCCATTCGTTTCTCAAATATCCAAATTCTTTATTTAATAAATTACCAGTTTCAAAAATTCTTTTGCTGAACATTTGCATATTGATGTCCCATCATTTCATCAATTGCTTGAACAAGTAAAGTTTCTTCACTATTTCCAATAGTATTCAACTTGTTAAATAATGTTTTTTCCCTTGAGTCAAGGCTATTTACATCATATCTTTGTTCCAGTCCGTCAGTAAAGTTAAATTCATTTGAGGTTGGCAAAACAAATGCCGTATAAGGAATCTTTGTCATAAGAACACGTGTAATCTGCTGTGTTGCCGGATCTACTTCAGGCGTTGCCATCCAAGTTAACGAAGCAGAATATGGAGTAAAGTTGAATATTCCAGCATTTATCTGATTCAGGAACGGCTGCAATATTTGTTTCCCAATAATTACATTCTTAGAATTTGTAAGCACTGAAAATTCTGTTCCGATTAATAAATCACTGTTAATTCCAAGTGAAGTTGCTCCATTTACGTTAATTGGACGTGTTCTTCCCAATGTATCCACATAAACTCCAAAGTTCGAGAATGCATAGTTTACATTAGGTGCAGAATAATTTATTGTCTGAACTTGGCTGTCATTTAATATTACTCCATTTCTTTGGATTGCCAATCTTCCGTTTGGCAGCTGAACAATTCCTACTCCTCCAAGGGTTTTGCTTGGATCTTTTGGAGCATAATAATCCTGTGCTCCCATTTGCAGAAGCAATTCTTCCATTTCCTGAACTCAATGCCGGCAATACATTTCCTGGAGTTGCATCAGTTCCTATCGGCAAGTCGCCTGACACTCCTTGAGAATCTGCATCATATCTGACTCCATAAGATTTCAGTCCACTTATATTGATTTCTCCATAGTTCTTGATTATAGATTTATTACTTGAAGTCCCTTTTAATTAACACACCATAGCTGCTGTCTGCATCAATATCTATTTTTACCGTAATTTTCAAGTGTACTTCCATTTAATACAGCAACTCCTACAAGTCCCTGAACGTTGTCATTTCCGTGATAAGAACCTGTTGTAGTAATATTACCTGTATTTACAAATTTTGCTCCATTATTTACAAATACTCCCATCATTGTCTGAACTTTATTAGAAGCTGATGCATTTGATGAATCCAAGTAAATGTTTCCAGAGTTTCTCAATGTTGTTCCCCTGTCATCTCCATACATTCCGATACCCAAGTTTTCTGTTACATAAATATCCCTTTCATTTGAAATATTTGCTCCGCCTACAGCTGCCATTCCAATTCCATAAATTATATTATTCGGATCAGACTTGTCTGTCTTTCCAATTTTAATTACTCCTCTGTTTACTGCATTAGATGCTTTCTGTAACAAGAATACCTTGATTTCCAGTTCCATGTGACAAGTCAATTATTCCATTATTTACAATATCTGCTCCATCTTTTCCGTAAATGGCAATAATCTTACCATTTGTTCCAGATGTAATTGTCGCATTATTTGTAACTTTCGATGAACCTTCTGTATAAATGAATGTTGATTCATTTTCCTAAATTCACATTTGATGAAGATGAATTTGAATAAACATTTGTCTTTACTCAATCCTGGATTTGCCAAAAATTACACCGTAAGACTTATCCCCAACATTAAAGCTTTGAAGTAGTGTCTGTAATTGTAATTCCATTAGATCCATAAACTCCCACAGGCTCACTATTTTGCATCCGTAGCAGTATGGTTAGCAACATTAATTACACCGCCAACATTAGCAACTCCACCTTTTTATAAATTCCGATTGCCTTATCTGCAACATTAATCACAGAACTTCCTGCAGTTTCCACTTTTCCATTTTCACTAAGTGAATAAATTCCAAATGAAGACTCTCCAACATTAATTGTTCCACTATTCTTAACATTAATTGTTGAGCTGTTTTTGAGCATAAATTCCAACTGTAGAATCATTTTTTAACAGAAGTTGCAGTTCTATCAACATTTATTATTCCACTATTTTTCAAATGTCTGATCCGATGTCCCTTCCAAATATGCTGCAATTGAACGTTTTCCAGTAATATCAATATTTCCACTATTTACAATCGCTTTTGCTGCACCTGATTTATTTTGAGAGAAAAATTCCAATTGAATCATCACTGCTAAATTCCATATTCGCTTTTATTTGTAACATTAGAATCTATCGCAACAATCCCTTTTCGCCTTATTAGATACACCTGTTATCTTGTTACCATCTATTACAGCGCTAGATTTATCCACATAAATTCCAGTAGAACCATTATTCAATGTCATATTATTCCATCCGCTGAATGTAGATGTTCCATTCATATAAACTCCAGTTCCACCTGCAGACACTACAATATCATTATTATTCATATGAGCTTTACTGTTAATAATGTATAACATTGGCTCTGAAGAAGTTGTCAATGTTCCAGCATTATTATAATTTAACACAGCATTATTTTTCCAAATATGCCAAACTTCCGCTATTTGCAAAGTTATAATTTCCACCATTTACTGTCAATGTTGAATCATTTCCATAAAGCGCAAACCCTCTATTTCCAACAGTTACATCTCCAGTAGTAGTCAAATTCGTTTTATTTTTTACAAATATTCCAACAGAAGTAGAATCAACATTTCCGCTAGCATCTAACATTGAATCTCCGATCACAATATTTCCACTATTTGTAACCGTTGCATTTGGATTATTTGAAGTTTCAGGTGCGATATAAATTCCCGCAGAACCTTTTCCTAATGTAATATCTCCTTCATTTGCCACATTTATATTTTTGCTGCTTGCTGCTGTATTTTTTGCATAAATTCCAACTGACTTATCTCCACCTGCTATGATTCCTTTATTTTCAACTTTGTCAAATCCAATTGAGTAAATAGCCGATGACTCATTTCCAATCTTTATCTTAGATCCTGCTGTCGTTGTAATTGTCCCTGTATTTACAGTTCCTGCTGGTGCCACACTGTAAACCGATATATCCTTATCATAAATTCCATAAATTCCAGTAGAACTATTTCCTACAATAATCTCTCCTTTATTAATTCCTCTCGAAGAATCAAGATACATAGCAGTACTCTTAGTTGCATTTGATAAATCAAGTTTCCCATTATTTTTCAGCTTCATATCCAAGCGGTTCTGTCCATACTGTAGTACGAGTTGGATGAGGATCTTTGTTACCATCTGCCATAAGCCCAATTATATTTTGTGTTGATGGTTTTGCTTCAACTGTAACACCTTTATTTATAATAGCTTCTCCATTTATAACGTGAGAAAGTATATTTCCAGTTTCCATTGCTCTTCCATTTGCGATAGTTAAATCACTAGGAGTTATCGAACTTCCTTCTGTTATTCTAGTTCTTTCTACAGAATTTCCGTTTGTAATTAGATTTATATTTGAAGCATTATTTATAATCGCACCTTTTTGTCCAAAAACACCTACTCCAGCTCCTTTAAACTCAATTTTTTTGACCCAGTTTCAAAAATCAGCTGTTGCTTTACTTGTAACTATGACACCTACTCCATTTTCTCCCTCTAATTTAATGTGAGCCCCACTTCCTACAGTTACTGTTGATGGATTAGGTGCCCCTGTTCCACCATTTCCAACATAAATACCAGTTCCAGCTACTTTATTAGCACCAATATTCATAATTCCTGTATATTTTTATATGGCTGCTATTTTTCAGCAAATAATCCAACCCCATCTTTTCCAGTTGTTATACTAGTTGCTATTGTTTTTGGAGTTGTAGAACTTCCTTGAGCATCAGCATAAATTCCAATTGCATAAAATTTACTTTTTACCCGGCAATTCAGCAGAATCTCCAACTTTTTATGTTTTTTTATTATAAGCAGAAATATCAGCATCATTTTTTCATCAAAAGCCCAATTATCCCATTTCCATTAAATCCACTTGCAGCATTAGTAGTATAATCTAATTCAGAACTATTGGCATCCAATGTTCCTCCATCAAGATAAACTCCAACTCCATATCCTTTTTACTTTACCAATATTTCCACCATACAATGCTCCAGTTGGTTCAGCAGAAGTACCTTTTTATATAGTAAGCAACCTGATTTTTGAGATTTATTATTTAAATCAATTTCTCCTGTCGAAGTATCTGCTTTTTGCAGTATTTGATAAATATACAGCAACAGAAGATTCGGCATCATCATTCAAGTTTATTTTTTTCCAACTTTTTGAATGTCAGATTTTGGTGTATAAATTCCAACTGTATTTTTTTGCCTTTTTGATTTTATAGTTCCTTCATTCTTTATGATTGAATCTGTTAAATTTCCAGAATTTTTTTGTAAACATTCCAGTAGAACTTTCAGATTCTACATCAATAATATTTTTTTATTTGTCAAATTAATTTTTTTACCAGCTCCACTTGATGATCCGAACATTCCAACTGAATTTTTTTAGAATCAGAAGTTAATTTTTATATTTCCAGAATTTTTCTGCAACAGCATCATCTTTAGCAAACATTCCAGTTGATTTTTTTACCAGCTAGCTCAATTTTTTTCCTGTACTTGCATTTTTCAATTTTAGTTTTATCATCTGAACCATACATTCCGATTATACCTTCAACTGAACTGGAACCATTAATCTTATTATTATTTGTTACTTTACCTTTAGCAGTCGCAAGCATTCCTATGCCTTCTTTACCATTTATATTAATAGTTCCATCATTTACACCTTCTGTAACTTTTTCCTGTAGTTGTATTTTCTCCTGTTGCATAAATTCCCATTCCTTTTTCACCAGCAGCTGTAATCTCAATTTCTCCAGTATCTGTATTAGTTACCAACGAGCTCATTTTTCTCCATACATTCCTGTCGATTTTTTTATTATTTACTGTTATTTTCTTTTTTTATTATTTGCTACTGAATTGCTTGCAAGCATTCCAACAGAATCTTCAGAATTTACTTTAATTTCTCCAGCACTTCCAGTATTTTCTGCAACTAAATCATCTCTATTTTTTTGTTCCTTCATTAAAAGCATATATTCCAACAGACTTCTTCATATTGACTTCAATTTCTTTTATTATTAGTTATTGTCAATTTTTTTAGTGGCAGTTGCATCACGTTCTCCATAAATTCCTGCACTCTTTTCTTCTCCAGCTGTAGCCATTAAAGTAATTGTACCGTTATTTATTATTGTGTTATCTTTCTCTGCTGCACTTGTAAATGTACCATAAATTCCTGCTGAAGCTCCCTTATCTACAGTAATTGTTCCAGTTGCTGCATTTTTCTGCATCACTATTTTTCAAGATAAATTCCTGCTGATTGATTTCCTTTCATTTCTATTTTAAGATTATTAGTGACTTTAGATCCAGATTTACCATAAATTCCTGCTGATTCTGCCTTTTTTTCATCGTAATTGTTCCGCTATTGTCAACAGTACTCTTTTTCTGCTGAAATCCCAATTGATTTATTTGAATCTACAACAATTGTTCCATCAGCCGTATTAACTGCTACTAATTTATTCTTGTCATTTGAAACATCATTTTTCGCATAAATTCCTACTGACTGAGCACTTCCACTAGCAATATTTATTTCCTTCTCATTTTGTAAAAGTCAATTTTTTTAGTTACACTTGCTCCTGTTGTTCCATAAATCCCAACATTTTTTTCGTAACAGATGTAAGCTGTATTTGACCTTGATTTAGTATTGTATAATCTACTTTTTGTAACATTGCTAGTCAATTTCCCATACATCCCTGCCGAACCGCTAGTTGCTGTAGCAGAACCTGTCAATGTTATTGTTCCAGTTGCTGTATTTGTAGCATTTGAATCTAGAGCATACATTCCAGCTGATTTTTTTCATGTGATACAGCTATTTCTTTATTATTAGTTATATGAGAATCTGTACTTCCATACATCCCTGCTGAATTTTCTTTTTGTAACATTTATTACATTATCATTTACTCCTTCAGCAGTATATGCATAAATTCCTACTGTATCTTTTTACATTCAAATCAATTTTACCTGTTGTAGCATTATTTAGAGCTTTTTCCTTTAGTTCTATCATTAGTTCCATTTTTTACAAACATTCCAACTGATTTTTCCTGCTCCACAGTTATCTGTTTCTTATTGTCCAATGTTGTAATTCCAGTCGCCCCACTTCCAATTTCAGCATACATTCCAACTGATTTAATTTTTACTAGTTCCTCCTAATTTAATAGTCCCTGTATTTTTCAATATTACGAGTAGCGACATCTGTAATTTTAGCAAAAATTCCTGCTGATTCATTACTTTCAATATTAATAGTTCCTGCATTTGAAGGCAATGAATTTTTCTACATACATTCCTGCTGAAGCATCTCCAGTTATCGTAATTACTCCAGTTGTAGCATCATTTGTAATAGTTGCTCCATTTAATCCAAGCATTCCTGCTGATTTTCCACCAGCAACTTTAATTGTTCCTTTATTAGTAGCAGTCCCTTTATCTGCTAAAATTCCAACTGATTTTTGAATCATTATCTGTGCTTGTAATTAAAATACTTCCACTATTTTTCAATTTCAGATTCATTTATACCATAAACTCCTACAGAATCCTTTCCTTGTAATTTTATCTCTGAACCTATCAAGTTGCTCACTTTAGCTTTATCAGCCATTATTCCTATAACACTCGAAACCGAAGCATCTGACGTTATTTTATTCTTATTTTTCAATTGAAACATTTTTCTCCTTCTCCATAAATTCCAATTGAATTCCCCATATGAATATTTATATTCCCATTATGTTCTACATTCTGATATCCTCCTGCATAAATCCCAACTCCTTTAATTTCAGATGATCCTGCTAGCCCCACTTCTATATCGCCATCGTTGGTAACATTCTTCATAGATGTAGATGTCGCATAAATTCCTGCTGAACTGCCTTTTTTTGAATTGTTATCTTCCCTGTTGATTTATTAGTAACATCACTGTCGTTTGCATAAATCCCTGCTGAACCTGTTTCTTCTGTAATTATTTCCTTTTTCATTTGTAATTATCGACCCCATTCCGTAAATTCCTGCTGACTGTGTTCCCTTAGCAGTTATTTTTCCCATTTGCTCCTTTATTTTCTACTGTACTGTTTTCAGCAAATATCCCTACAGATTTATTCCCTGAAGTCGTTATCACATTATTATTTGTCAACGTTGAAAAACCATTTTCCATAAATTCCAATTGAAGATTGATTATTTGTTGTTAAAAGTTCCACTATTTGTTGCTGTAGATGCATTTGAATAAATTCCTACAGCTCCATCTTTTTCCAGTCAATGCAAGTGTACCTTCATTTGTTACAGTAGCTCCATTTAATCCTGAAATTGTTGTTTTTAACTCAGAAGTCAAAGTTTTTTCCAGAATTGATATTTACAATACCGTTATCTGAAACTAAGAATTGTGCTGAATCATTAATATTAGAAAAATTTTTGTACTATCAGCTGTAATATTTCCATTAATATTTATAGTTGTATTTTTTTGCACCATAAAATATAGCAGAATTTGTTCCCATACTTGAAAACCGTCAAATTTTTGTAAAGTTGTATTCGTTATATTTACAGTATCATCCGTCGTATTTCCAGTATTTCCAAAAATATGCAAATACTGCTCCATCTCCAATCGAAGTTTTTAACTTATTAATTGTAAACACATTTCCAAAATCACTTGCCTTAGAAGAATAAAGTCCGACAGTTCCAGCACCTAAAAGTTAATTCTGCATTATTTCCTTGAAAAGTAGTTCTTGTGGAACTTCCATCTGAATATACTCCTATTCCAGTACTACTATTAGCAGAAGCTCCAACTGTAACCTTTCCTTCGATAGTTCCTATAGATCCACTAGTAAATACCGCAATTCCACCATTACTTGATTTTACTTCTCCATCATTTTTTAATTGTAAATGTCCCATTTTCCGAATACAATCCTGCTTTTTCCACCCGATTCAGTAGAAACAATACCTGAATTTGTAAATGTCCCCCATTTTTGAACAACAGCATGATACTGTGTACTTGAAATTGTAGCTCCATTCTTGTTTGTAGCTATCGAATTTTTTTGTATACAATCCAACTGAATTAACTCCAGTAGCAACTATTTCAGCATTAGTGTAATTATTAAATTCAGCTGAATTATCATTATCAATCAACATAACTCCAAAACCATTAGTCCCATCAACAGTTATTTTTTTCTTATTTCCACTAGGACTATTTGTGTCAGACTTTGTTTCTTTTAACATCATCCCTATATTTTTACCTCTTACTTCTATTGTTCCATCATTGTTAATTACAGATGTACCAGAGTAAATTCCGATATTATTCCCAGCACTACTTTCAATGGTTATTGTCCCTTCATTTTTTTAATCCAGTTGGGTTACCTCTATCATTCCCAACTCTTATCCCCATACTTCCAGTTGCATTTCCTTTTATAGTAATTGTTCCAGAAGCACTATTAACTATCGGTGTTTCATTAGCTACGACTTTAGTTAGATTTGAATTAAAAAAACATCCTGAGAATAAAGTCCAAATGAATTATTTCCTGTTATATTTATTTCTTTATTATTGGTTTGCTCCTTTTAGGTACTTTTATCAAGAATAGTCATTCCACCTGAATTATTACCATTTACATTAATAATACCATTATTTTTCAAACTTAGAATTCCCTACTAATTCATATCTTGAATCAGCAGGAACAAGATTCCCATAACCGTCACTCTTTTTGGGCAATCTATCTATTTTAGTAACAACCATACCATGACTGCTATTCCCACTTAAAGTTACAGTTCCTTCATTTATAGCTGTCATTTCCCAACTTTTTGGTTATTCACATTACCCCTAGTATTCCCTACAAAATTACTAGTTGCAAATCCTGCTGAATTATCTCCAGCCATATTTATTATACCTGTTTTTTTCCATTTTTAAGCGTATGTTTATTGCCTGCCTTAGAATCTTCATCTGTAAACAAAAGAGCTACTTGTTTATTATTCTCTCCTTCAATAGTTCCACTATTTATACCTGTAACTTTCATGTCTCTATCATGAGTATCTGGCTGGACTTCTATTGCAGCAGTTTGTGCAGCTTTCAAATAAATGGTTCCTTTGTTTTCAAAAGAATATTCAGTTTTTAGTAGATGTCCCATCCCATTCTACAGGATTAGAGTATGATGGCTTTGAAGTTGGTAATCCTGGATCCAATGTTACTGCTCTTTTTCTTTTTCAATATCAACAATCATAATAGTGTCATCTGCTGTAGTAAAAATCGCCAGAATTAGTGATGTATTCTATAATTCCATTTTGTTTTCCTGATGGTGCGTCAGATAATTTATAAGTTTTACTATCTAAATTTTTATTTTGTAGTGTCATTGTAGTTCCTTGGTTATTTCCATATGCATCTAAACTTGGGACTTCAAAATTTATTGGATTTACTGATACAACTGGAACATTTACAGCTGGTGCTGATGGCTTATTCACACTTATCGCACTAACTTCTGAAACTCCCGGAGGTGTAATCGTCAATGTATTAACAGTTGGAGTTGGTGAATCAATTGTCAACTTTGGAGTTGGCGGAGTTATACTCACTCCTATTGTTGGTGCTGCCAACGTTATTGAAATTGAAGGTGCTTCTACTTTCGACACTTCACCCGGGTTTGGTGTGTCTGGCACGTTTATGTTTATAGCTTTTTAGTGTCGGAATTAGTATTGTCGGTGCTGTTATTGGCTCAGTCACCTTCAAATTAATATTCGGACGCACTACTTCCCTTGGCATGTCAATTTGAGGATTTATTGCGATTTCCTCTTTAAATACTGATTTTGGACGTACGTTTGCCATTATCTGGATTTCCACTTCTGGCTCTTGAACATGAAGCAATGAAGCTAATCCGTAAGACTGCTTTCCTATTGTGGAAGTGCTAAGTGAAGAAGTCATGTAACTTTTTCTTCTGTTTGACAAAAATTCCAGTATCTGCCCAGTTTCCACGGTTATAAATGCTGCTAAACGAATATTTTCTCAGCTTTGTCGCCTCTTCCTTTATAAGTGCCGTTATTGCTTGATATAAAGGTATTGGCACCGAATTGCCATGATTGCCATGGAGATTTTTATGACCTGATCTCCTTGTTCCATTAACTGGATTAATTCCAAGTTCAAGTCTTCTATCGCCTCTTCGTTTGCCTTTTTCTTTTTTCTTAATCGCAGTACGTGTCTTATCTGCCGACATTACCAGCTCTTTGTTTAATCGCTCATAAAGCACGTTTGAAGATGTATTTAGCCCAATTGAAAAAGTTATCATTCCCGTTATTAAGTATGAAAAACAACAATGATTCTGTATACTTTACATCTTTTTGCTCTTTTGGCAAATGCTTTTAGATCTTTTTGCCTGTCTTAAATTGTTACTCATAAACTTCTCCTTTTTTTATTTTTATTATTTTAATTTTTTTATAACAAGATTTATCTCATAAAATCATAATTAACCTATAAAACTCCGTATTTTTTTATTATTTTTTTGTATAATTTAGAATTTGGATACACTTTTTAATTTGAACTTATTACATTATATCATTTTTTTATTTTTTTATTACAATAAATTTATTAATAATATTTTATTAAGCCTTATCTATTAATTATAATATTTTTTTGATTATAAAATTAATAAAAAAATCCCTCAAATATATTATTTAGAGAGATTTTATGAGCGAGATTTAATCAAAATATGAGAAAATTATTTTTCTATCAAACTGCTTCCATCCATTTCAGCAGGTTTTTCCAATCCTAAAAGTTCTAACATTGTAGGTGCAATATCAGCTAATTTTCCACCTTTTCTTAATTTAGCATCTTTCATGTCGTTTGAAATGAAGATGAATGGAACAGGGTTTACAGTGTGAGCTGTATGAGGTTCTCCTGTTTCTGGATTTACTAATAAATCAGCATTTCCGTGATCTGCAGTTATAAATAATGCTCCGTCCATTTCTAGCACTTTTCTTACAATTTGTCCTAAGCAATTATCTACAGCTTGACAAGCTTCAATTACTGCCTGTACATTTCCTGTATGTCCAACCATGTCAGGATTTGCAAAGTTTAAGATAACTGTGTCAACTTTTCCTGTGTTTAATTCTTCGATTAATCTGTCTTTTACTTTGTAAGCGCTCATTTCTGGCTGCAAGTCATAAGTTGCAACTTTTGGTGAATCAGAAAGCAATCTGATTTCTCCTGGATAAGGTTCTTCTTTTCCACCGTTGAAGAAGAATGTAACATGTGCATATTTTTCAGTTTCTGCTGTTCTTACTTGAATTAATTCAGCTTTTGAAACAACTTCCCCAAAGCAGTTTACTATTTTTTCAGGTGGGAAAGCGATTGGCGAATCAAATGATGCATCATATTGAGCCATTGTAACAAAGTTTACTTTAGGATAAACTTTTCTGTCAAATCCTTTAAATTCTGGATCAACAAACATTCTTGTAAGCTGTCTTGCTCTATCTGGTCTGAAGTTTGCAAAAATTACTCCATCTCCATCTTTGATTAATCCATTGTCTTTTGAACCAATTTTAACAGGAACTACAAATTCATCAGTTACACCTTTTGCATAAGACGCTTTGATTGCTTCATCAGCAGTTGGGTAAACTTCTCCATCTCCGATAGTCAACGCATCATAAGCTAATTTTTCTCTGTCCCAGTTGTTATCTCTGTCCATTCCATAATATCTTCCAATTACAGTTGCGATTTTTCCAACGCCAATTTTATCCAAGCCTTCTTGCAACTGAGCCAAATAATTTACTCCGCTTTCAGGCGCTGTATCCCTTCCATCTGTAATAGGGTGAACATAAACTTCTGTAAGTCCCTTTTTAGCTGCCATGTCAACTAATCCAATAATATGGTCAATGTGGCAGTGAACTCCACCATCAGATGCAAGTCCTAAAATATGAAGAGCTTTACCATTATTTTTTTAGTTGTGTCCATCACATTTGCTAAAAACTTCGTTTTCTAAAATTGAACCATCGTTAATTGCTTTTGAAATTTTTGGAAGCATTTGGAAAACTGTTCTTCCTGCTCCAATATTTGTATGTCCAACTTCAGAGTTTCCAAATTGTCCGTCTGGAAGCCCAACATGTCCTCCATCAGCACGAAGTTCTGTAAAAGGATATTCTTTTTATATTTCTCAAAAATTTAATGGTTTTGCCATTTTAATCCCATTAACTTGATCGTCGTGATGATTCATTCCCCAACCATCTAAAAATTACTAAAACTACAGGTCTTTTTCATCTTAATTGTCCTTTCAAATTAATATATTAAATTTCACTTGCTAACTTACTACATTCATTATACTAATTTTTTTCACAAATTTTCAAGAAATTATGTGTTTTTATTTTTTTATATTTTTTTACACCAGCATCTTGTTAAAAACGAATAAAAAAATAAAAAAATTATTTTTGTATTCTAATGAAAACGACTTGATTTTTTTATTGAAAAAAATGATAATATATTATGTAGTTTACACATATTTAAATTATGTGGCATTTTATTAAATAAAGAGAAATCATTGAAAGGAGAAGCATAAATGGCACACTCAAAAGCGTCTAAAAAAAGAGTTTTCATTGGTGAAGAAATGCAGCTAGAAACCAAGCTATCAGAAGCAGAACTAGAACTTTCGTTAAAAAGTGCTTGCCGCTGTTGAAGCTAAAAAATGTCGACGAAGCTAAATCAGCATTAAGCGCAGCATACAAAGAATTAGATAAAGCTGTAACAAAAGGTGTTATCAAGAAAAACGCCGCATCAAGAAAAATCAAGACTTACATTAAAGTTAATTCATTGGCAAATTAATTTTTGCCACTGATTGATTTTTAAAAAATTTTTTTAAGATTAATGAAAAAAAGACTATCCTATTTTTTAAGGTAGTCTTTTTATTATATACTCGAACCCATTTAAAATATAACTGTTAAAAAAATTATATAAAACTAGAGTTTGAGTAAAAATAGTTATAACTTTTGAGTTCAGTTTTTAAGGCAGTTTTTACTATACATATAATTTTTTGAACAACTAATTATACAATTTTAATCATTTTTTTCTAAAAAGTTCCCTTACTCGCAAATTATTTTTCTCGCTTTTTAAAAATCCAAGAAATCGATCCTTGTACAAAATACAAAAATTCTTAGCCAATTTGGATTTATATAAATATCTTCATCACTTTTCAAATTTAAAATATTGTCAGAAAAATTTTTTTCTAATGCTATACCTAAATTTTTTTCAGAGGTCCTTTACCCAATTTACATTTTTCAAATATGGCAACAATTCTCCTGCACCCACGCCAACTCCTTGTCCCCCATTTTTGCCTGAACCTTCTCACACCAGTTCTTCATCTGCAGAATTGCTAAATGATTTTTGTTTTCCTTCATAAAATCCATTATTAACCACACAATAAATTTTACTTCCAGACTTTTATAACTTTTTCCTTCTCAAATTCTACAAGTAATTTCAGCAGATTGGATGGAATTCCATCAACATATAAAGGAAAAAGAAATATTAAAACATCGCTATTATAGATTTCATTTTTAATTTTATCATTTAACTTAAAAAGAAATTGAATAATATTTTTATTTCATTTTTCTTTAAGTAAAGACGAAAGATAGTTTCTTAATATTTCAGAATTACTTTTAACTGCTTTTTGGACTTCCATTTATTACAGTGATTTTTCATATTTTATCATTCTCCCTGATCTTCTAAAAAGAAACCTTAAAAATTTTTTTGTATTTAAATTCACACTATTAGCCTTTACTATTTCTTTTAGCCGCCATTTTTTTCACTTTGTGTCAAATTTTCTCCATAAAAATATACATTTAAATCAAATCTCGTTTTATTTCGTGCGATATGATGCATTTCCTTATTCTTAAATTTAAAAAAATGGCAACAAATATGGAATTGTCCTATCCAGCACATTTTTTTACAAACGGACTATAAGAACCATAGACACATTGACTTATAATCACAACTTTGTCTGATTTTTGAATATAATTTTTGCTAAATTTTCATATCCATCCCTAATTTTACATTTCCCAGGAGTTTTTAATCCAGCATTCAAAGCACCCCATGCAGCTTTTTAATTTTATTATTATCACAAATTATAAACATATCTTCATCAGCTATTATTTTTCTTTTTATTTATACTTTCTTTTTATTTTATCTATAATTTTTTTCTTTTTCAATTTTTCCACTTCAAATTTTTTTCAATTTTTCATTATCTAAATCATGTATAATCAATTCCATGTTTTTCACCCTGTTTAAGATTAAATTTATATATCTTTTTAAATCCTGTTTTAAAAACAAAAAAACTATATTTTATCTATTTTTAAGAGGCTTAATCCCTTTACTAAGACTAAAAAAATTTATGATAAATTTATTATTTACAATGGGAAGCGACATAAAATTACTTTATTGCACAAACTGATTTTTATTAACTGTTTCAAGCTATATTTCTCCATTTCTATATTGAACTGGAAAATTATTTTTCCCCAAATAATGAACATATTTCCATTATCAACACATTAACTCCAGTTTCCATCTCGATTTTTTTCCCATTTTTATATCTCTCTCAATTTCCCAGCATCTAAAAACTAATTTTTTTAAATTTAAATTTGTATAATTTTTGCTCAAGTTCCAGCTTTTTAAAAATCACATAAGAATTTGGAATTCGGTTATTGGATTTAAAAATTTCCTTTATCTCTTCAAATTCCATTTTGAAAGTATTATAATTTTTACTAAATTTTTCTTCCTCGTTTTTTAACGAACTTATTTTTATACATCGTTTCAAGTTCACTGTAAAGAGAATACAAAATTCCCATATATTCCTTCTTCTGCTCCAAATATCTCATTACATCCGCTGGATTATTCAACAATATATTCCGTGTCATCTCATAAATCTGATATTCCTTTTTCAACCGACACAACATTTTTTTATTTTTCAATATCAAATTTCTCTCCATTCAGAAAAAAACCTTAATTTTTCTCCACTTCATTTCTAACTTTAAACGGATTATTTCCAATCATCTCCAGAAGCAATGCCAGATCTCTGCCATTTATTCCTAGTTCATTCACAATATAGGTACTGTATTTCCTCTTCAGTCTCCTTCTGAAACAAAAAGACTTTCATTTTTCCTATTTTTCCAGCTCATCCAGCAACTTTTTAACTTTGCCCCAAATTTCCCATCTTCCTTGTCATAATCAATAATAATTTCCTTATTTACTATCTCAAGATTTGCTATGTATTTCAAGATTTCCTCAATATTTTTTTCAGTTTTTTCTGCCCTTTTTAACACAACCAGTTCCTGACTTAAAAAAATATCGAATTAATATTAATTTTTCTCCAAAAACTGCTCGTTTTTCCTTCAGATCCACATCAAAAACTCTCACTAATCCCCACATTTTCCTTCCGTATTTTCTCCAGAATCTCAAAAATACTTAAATTCCTCTGCTTTTTTCCCTCCAATAAAATAAATCATTTATTTCCTCACACTTTTTAATCTAATACTAAATCCCATTTGAAAAAAATAGAAATTATATTTTATTTATTTCCTGACAAGGGTCTTGACCCCTTGCATAATAGAAGTTATAATAAATCTATTATTTTTAACGGGAAATAGTATAAAACCCAAAAAAATATCTTCTAATACTCATTAATTCAAATAACTAATCCTTTGGCACATCATAAACCTGACGACAAATCGGACATTCCAAATATTCTTTTTCTTGCACTTATCGGAAAAACTGGTATCCAAAACAAAGTAAACCAGTCACGATATTCCATAAAAATTCCAATCAGATGTATTGTTGCATCTTGAACAATGACAGTTTTCTAGTGTTCCTAAATTTTTTAAATTTTCTTTTTGTTCCGAATATTAAAAATCATTCTGGATACTTCTCCTTTATTTTTTTACATTTTTGACAAGGGATCAAGACCCCTTGCTAATCTTTTTAATTATAAAAATTTTTTTATTACTAATCTTCTTTTTCAACTTCCAACAATTTCAATCTCAAATCATCTTCAAGCACTTGTTCTTCAATTCCAGCAGGTGCTCCAGTCATCAAGTCTTGTCCTTTATTAGTTTTTAGGGAACGGAATTACTTCTTTTTATTGAATCTTCCTTCAACATTGCCATAAGCCATCTGTCAATTCCGTAAGCAAGTCCTCCATGTGGTGGAACCCCATATTTCAACACTTCCAAGAAGAATCCAAATTTGTCTTCCAATTCTTCTTGACTAAATCCTAATTTTTCAAAAACTTTCGCTTGTAAATCTTCATCGTGAATTCTGATACTTCCTCCACCGATTTCATAACCATTTAAGACAATATCATATGAATCTGTCTTAATTTTTTTGCAAGTTCATTCGTATCAAGATATTTTCTATCTTCTTCCTTAATTGAAGTAAACGGATGGTGTTGCGCTTTATATCTATTTTCTTCTTCACTCCATTCAAACATAGGAAAATCAACTACCCATAAGAATTTAAACGCATTTTTTTGTCGATTAATTCCAACTCTTCTCCCAGTTTCAATCTCAACGCTCCCAATCCATCATGCACAACTTTATATTTATCAGCCAAAATTAACGCAACTTCATTATTTTTTTGATTCCCAATTTTTTTCAATAATTTGTGTCAATTTTTTTCTTCTGAGAAGAATTTCGCAATTGGAGAATTTATCTCTCCATTTTCATTCATTTTAATATACGCCAAACCTTTTGCTTTAAAGTATGTTTTTACATAATCTTCCAAATCTTTTATATATTTTCTCGAGAATTTTTCCGCATTTGGTGCAACAATTGCTTTTACATTCCCACCATCTTTCAACGCATTTTCAAAAACGCCAAATCCACAATCAGCAGTTTCTTCTGACAAATCAATCAATTTCATATCAAATCGCAAATCTGGCTTATCTGAACCATAAAAAAATTCATTGCATCATCGTAGCTCATTCTTGGAAATTTTTTTCAGTAATTTCAATTCCTGTAACATCTTTAAATACTGTCTTTGTCAATTCTTCAGCCATTGAAATCACATCTTCCTGCTCAACAAACGACATTTCCACATCTAATTGAGTAAATTCAGGCTGTCTGTCCGCTCTCAAATCCTCATCTCTAAAACATTTTGCCAATTGATAATATTTGTCAATTCCAGAAACCATAAGTATTTGCTTAAACAATTGTGGTGATTGTGGCAATGCATAGAAATCACCTTTGTTAGTTCTACTTGGCACGATAAAATCCCTCGCTCCTTCAGGTGTCGCTTTTGCCAAAATCGGAGTATCAACATCCAAAAATCCATTTTCATTCATAAATTTTCTAATCGAAAACAGCATATCGTTTCTTTTAATAATATTATTCAACATTTTCGGTCTTCTAATATCCAAATATCTATAAGTCAATCTCATATTTTCGCTAAGATTCCCAGTTTCACTAATTTCAAACGGTAACTGTTTCGCACGGCTTAAAACTTCAATTTTTTTCGCTTCAATTTCAATATCCCCAGTTGGAATATTTTTTTATTTTTACTACTTCTTTCAGCAACAACTCCAGTAACCTTCAAAACCCATTCATTCTTATACTTTCTAGCTTCCTCAAAAAGTTCACTCCCAGAAACTTCCTCATTCAACAAAATTTGAGTAACCCCATATCTATCCCTCAAATCAATAAACACAAAGTGCCCCAAATCTCTAACTTTAGAAATCCATCCTGACAAAGTCACTTCTTCGCCAATATTTTCCATTCTTAATTCATTTAATTTATAATCTCTATACATTTTTTTATCCTTTCTTTTATTTATTTAATAATTTTATATTTTATAAAGATACATTTGATAACCTAAGTTTTTTTATTATTCTTAATTTTTAATCAATAAAAATAGTCAAATCTTTTTGAATTTTTCAATCTAGTGCCTCTTTTTTTCAGCACAAATCAACTCAATATCTTCAAATGCATTTTCTATCGCTTCTATATGATACATTTCATACATATCAAATATTTTTTTCAGTTACCAGAAGTTTATCCCATTTTTTTCTAAAATATTTTTTTGCATTCTCATTTTTTTCCATTCTGCATATTTTTTTCGAGCAAATACACAAAAACTTCATTTTTAGACACCGCTCTCACCTCTGATATACACAGAATTTCTAGGATCTCCATTAATTTTTCTCATTTTTCCCACATGTCTAAAATTACTAATGGACTAAATTCCCACATTTCCAATTCAAAAATCTGAAAGCATTTCATAAGTTTCTGAATACAAAAAAATTTTTCTCATTGATTCCATTTCACTAAATCCATATTTTTTTCTGAAATAAGTTTTTATAACTTCACTATCGTAATTTGCTAAAATGTCTGAAAATATTTCTTTCATATTCATACTCGCATCAACTCCACAAACTTCAATTTTTTCCAAAAACTTTTTCTGTCTTAAATGCATATTGGTCTTTCAGTTTCTGTGGCAACAACCTTTTTCAACGCTTCTTTTTTTCATCATATATCCCATTTAAATATAAGTTTAAAATTGGCATTGTTGTGTCATTTGCCACTGCTCCAATCACAATATCTAAATCTTCATCAAATATTTTACTTGTTTCCCCTTTCTGTCAATTTAATAAAAAGAATTACACAAAAAAATCTCTACAACAATCGGAATAAACAAAGCCGGTAACATATTTGCAATTTTGATTTCTTTTTAAACAGAAGATTTATTCCAATCGCCATGACCATTATTCCGCCAAGAAAAATTTATGTCTGAAATCGTATTTTTCAGTCAAATATGGTTTTAGATAATTGGCAAAAAGATAGAAAAATCCTTGATAAATAAATACCGAAATTGCTGAAAAATGCCACGCCAATTCCGTAAAAGCGATGTTATTACAATCGAAATTATTCCATCTAAAATTGCTTTTTATATTCAAAGTTGTATTATCTCCAGTGAGTCCACTATTTATCGATCCAACAATTGACATTGCTCCTGTGCAAAAATAAAATTGTAGCAGTTGAAAAATCCTTTTGCAAAACCTTTTTCATTTTCACCATTTTTAAAATTCTTTTTCTGAATTTTTACCTGAACTAAATTTTTTTCTCCAAAAATAGTCCAAAAATTTTTTTAACTTCAAATCAATATCAATAATTTGACCAATTATCGAACCAATTATTAAATAAATCAAAACAATGATATCACGCTTTGAATTTATCGTACTTTTTCACACCGACAATTACTATAAACAGTCCAGCACATTCCATAATGATATTTTTTTCATATCTTCTTTAAACTTGTGACCGATAAAAAAATCCAATTAAACTTCCAAGAATAATTGCAGCGCAATTTACCAAATTTCCCAAAAAAATCACCTCATTCAAAAAAATTTTTTTAAAATCTCAAAATTCCTATTTTAAA
>BNJS01002183.1_pt1 | contig 36850 bp, 34 predicted proteins | sample 8540461 | NCBI WGS metagenome assembly BNJS01 (sample SAMD00202454, study PRJDB9452) | human saliva metagenome | isolation source: human saliva | place: Japan
ATTTTGTTACGATTTCAGCCAGTCTTTTCTTTATGAATTTGTGAAGCCAGAAGGTGGAGGTGGTGAAATAATTCTGAAGAAGAGAAGTTACGATTGTAGATAATTGGTTTAGGAGAGTTAGTGACGGGAAAGGTAGTGATCACAATATCGTGAGGAATTTGATTGAGAATTGAGAAAGAAATAGTAGCTTCTTCCCAAGAATCAAATAGATAGAGATTATTGCCGTAGTGAGTTAGGGTGTCGATTAGGTTTTGTGCGTGATGGCTATCCAAATGACTAATGACCAAAACACGTATTTTTGGGAAGTTTTTTGAAGTAATTGGACTAAAAATTCGTTGCCCTTGGATAGAAAAAGGTGTAGACTAAGTTCTTGTAGCTTACTTGGGTGATTTTTCTAGTCCCCATCTCAGTCAGATAAGATTGGAATTTGTATTGACTTACTTCAAATAGTTTTGGAAATTCTACCTGATAATTGCTTAAAATCTGGGATTTCTGTTCGTCAAGAGACTGGTCACTGAGTAGATGGAAGAAGTCAGATTGGGCAGTGTAGTGGAGGAGCCAAATCAATTCTTCTCTATTTTCAATCTGTAAGTGAAATTCCTTAGCTAGTTCTTCTAGGATTTGACTCAATAAACGGTAGGATTTTTGAATATGATGAATGTCTCCCAGTGCTCCATTATTAGGATTGTTTGTGATTTGAGGAGACTTTACTGGGGTTTGAAAAATAGCTGTTCCAGTGTCTTTCTTTTGTAGGTTCAAAATGGAGTTTTTTAGCCAGCTTTTTGATGTCTTGTTCAAACTGCGGAATTTGCATGAGGGAGCTGTAGTGACTGGTTAAAAGAGGAGTAGGATTTTCAATCAAATGTCTCTTATTAAACCGCTCTAGATTGATAGCCAGGGTATATTTGATTTGCCGTAGACCGCTGAGGTTGGGTGAAACTTGTTGGGCGTTCAAAAATAGCTGAATCAAGCTGAGTGAGTGATTCTTCAGAAATAGAAGGGAAAGGCCAATCAAGAAAGTCGTAACTTTTGGCTAAAAGTAGTCCAGATAAAAAGGCACGAATGTCCTCTTCTGCTCCCTCCATGACTAAAGGGAAGGTTGGATGCTGATGTCATAGTGTTGGGGAAGTTTAGTATTTAGATGATGGATGATTTCCTGATCTCGTTCGTGATTAATCACAAGTTCTTGACACATTTGCTCAAGTGATTGTCCCTCTTTGAAAAAAATAGACAGTTCAAAAAGAGTAAGTTGTCAGATTGTTTCAAAGATTGCAATCCTGAGGGATCCAAGGTGTTTTGGAAAGTCAAACTGCAATTGAATGACTTCTTTTGTTGATTGAATCAGGAGGTTTGGGAAATAATTGCTCAAGCTTTAAAAAGGTGTTCTTGCAATTCTTCTATTGAAAAAAATTCAGCTTCTCAGCCAAGACTGGAAACTTTCTATCCAATCATGGTGTTTGGTTAATTCTTCCAGTAAGAATAGCAAATCTTGTTCAGTTTTTAGAAAGCAAGATATTCATCACAAACCTCCCTATATATTTATACATATATATTAAAAGAAAGGCCTGGTAAAGTCAAGAAAAACAACCTAGGATAAAAATAGGAAAATCGTAATTTACTATATTTTTATTGGACTATTAAACTGAAAATGAAGTTTGCAAAGTGATCAGTTGAATTTAATTTTTTATAGGAAAAGATTTTGTCAAAAATTCGTCAATCCCCTTGAAAAATCTAGCTAAATAGGGTATAATATGAGTAATCATTTGTCGTAGGTTTTGTCTGAAATATTGTCCAGACAAGGCTCACAGCAGTTAAATCTTCTGAAAAAGTCAGATTTAGCTGCTCTTTTTGTGCTTTTTTTCAGGATTTTGAGTATTTGTAACAAAGACTTAAAGATTCTGAAAATTCATCAAGAGGACACGGTGATAGGGGTTTTTAAAACCATATGACGATTAGAAAAGCCTGATTGACAAGGCTTGGAACTTATTTACAAAGGAGAATCATCTTGGCAGGACATGACGTTCAATACGGGAAACATCGTACCCGTCGTAGTTTCAAGAATCAAAGAAGTTCTTGACTTACCAAATTTGATTGAAATTCAAACTGACTCATTCAAAGCTTTCCTAGACCATGGTCTGAAGGAAGTGTTTGAAGATGTATTGCCAATTTCAAACTTCACAGACACAATGGAGTTGGAATTTGTTGGATATGAAATCAAGGAACCAAAATATACGCTAGAAGAAGCTCGTATCCACGATGCTAGCTACTCAGCACCAATTTTTGTAACCTTCCGCTTGATTAATAAAGAAACAGGCGAAATCAAGACCCAAGAAGTTTTCTTTGGTGACTTCCCAATCATGACTGAAATGGGTACTTTCATCATCAATGGTGGTGAACGTATCATCGTATCTCAGTTGGTCCGCTCACCAGGTGTTTACTTTAATGACAAAGTTGATAAAAACGGTAAAGTGGGCTATGGTTCAACTGTTATCCCTAACCGTGGAGCTTGGTTGGAACTTGAAAGCGACTCAAAAGACATCGCCTACACTCGTATCGACCGTACTCGTAAGATTCCATTTACAACCTTGGTTCGTGCGCTTGGTTTCTCAGGAGATGATGAAATCTTTGATATCTTTGGTGATAGCGAATTGGTTCGCAACACTGTTGAAAAAGATATCCACAAGAACCCAATGGACTCTCGTACAGACGAAGCTTTGAAAGAAATTTACGAACGTCTTCGTCCAGGTGAGCCTAAGACTGCTGAAAGCTCACGTAGCTTGCTTGTAGCTCGTTTCTTTGACCCACGTCGCTATGATTTGGCAGCAGTTGGTCGTTACAAGATCAATAAAAAACTCAATGTTAAAACACGCTTGCTCAACCAAACCATTGCAGAGCCATTGGTAGACCCTGAAACAGGAGAAATCTTGGTAGAAGCTGGTACAATCATGACTCGTAGCGTGATTGAAAGTATTGAAAGCTATTTGGATGGAGATTTGAACAAGATTGTCTACATTCCAAATGATGCTGCGGTTGTGACTGAGCCAGTTGTTCTTCAAAAATTCAAGGTTGTTGCACCAACGGATCCAGACCGTGTTGTAACCATCATTGGTAATGCCAATCCAGATGACAAGGTTCGTATCGTAACGCCTGCAGATATCCTTGCTGAGATGAGCTACTTCCTCAACTTGGCTGAAGGACTTGGCCGTGTAGATGACATCGACCACCTTGGAAACCGTCGTATTCGTGCGGTTGGTGAATTGCTTGCCAACCAAGTACGTCTTGGACTTTCTCGTATGGAACGTAATGTCCGTGAACGTATGTCTGTTCAAGACAACGAAGTCTTGACACCACAACAAATTATCAATATCCGTCCTGTAACAGCTGCGGTTAAAGAATTCTTTGGTTCATCACAGTTGTCACAGTTCATGGACCAACACAACCCGCTTTCTGAGTTGTCTCACAAACGCCGTTTGTCAGCCTTAGGACCTGGTGGTTTGACACGTGACCGTGCTGGATATGAAGTCCGTGACGTGCACTACACTCACTACGGTCGTATGTGTCCAATCGAGACACCTGAAGGACCTAACATCGGTTTGATCAATAACTTGTCATCTTACGGACACTTGAACAAATATGGTTTTGTTCAAACACCATACCGTAAGGTTGACCGTGAAACAGGTGTTGTCACGAACGAAATCGTTTGGTTGACAGCCGATGAAGAAGATGAATTTACTGTAGCACAGGCTAATTCTCGTCTGAATGAAGATGGAACATTTGCTGAAAAAGTTGTCATGGGACGTCACCAAGGGGTCAACCAAGAGTATCCAGCTAATGTTGTTGACTACATGGACGTATCACCAAAACAGGTAGTTGCCGTTGCGACAGCATGTATTCCTTTCTTGGAAAACGATGACTCCAACCGTGCCCTCATGGGAGCCAACATGCAACGTCAGGCTGTGCCATTGATTAATCCTAAAAGCACCTTACGTTGGTACTGGTATGGAATACCAAGCAGCTCATGACTCTGGAGCGGCTGTGATTGCTCAGTATGACGGTAAAGTTACCTATGCAGATGCTGACAAGGTAGAAGTTCGTCGTGAAGATGGTTCATTGGACGTTTACCACATCCAAAAATTCCGTCGTTCAAACTCAGGTACTGCTTACAACCAACGCACTCTCGTTAAAGTTGGCGATGTCGTTGAAAAAGGCGATTTCATCGCTGACGGACCTTCTATGGAAAATGGAGAAATGGCGCTTGGACAAAACCCAATCGTTGCCTACATGACTTGGGAAGGTTACAACTTCGAGGATGCCGTTATCATGAGCGAACGCTTGGTGAAAGACGATGTCTATACATCTGTCCACCTTGAAGAATACGAATCAGAAACACGCGATACAAAGCTTGGGCCTGAAGAAATCACTCGTGAAATTCCAAACGTTGGTGAAGATGCTCTTAAAGACCTTGACGAAATGGGTATTATCCGTATCGGTGCTGAGGTTAAAGAAGGTGATATCCTTGTAGGTAAAGTAACACCTAAGGGTGAGAAAGACCTTTCAGCTGAAGAACGTCTCTTGCACGCTATCTTCGGAGATAAATCTCGTGAAGTGCGTGATACTTCTCTTCGTGTACCACACGGTGCCGATGGTGTCGTTCGTGATGTTAAGATCTTTACACGTGCAAATGGAGATGAGTTGCAATCAGGTGTTAATATGCTGGTTCGCGTCTACATCGCTCAAAAACGTAAGATCAAGGTCGGAGATAAGATGGCCGGACGTCACGGAAATAAAGGGGTTGTCTCTCGTATCGTTCCTGTAGAAGACATGCCTTACCTTCCAGACGGAACTCCAGTCGATATCATGTTGAACCCACTTGGGGTGCCATCACGTATGAATATCGGTCAGGTTATGGAGCTCCACCTTGGTATGGCTGCTCGTACTCTTGGTATTCACATCGCAACACCAGTCTTTGACGGAGCAAGTTCTGAAGACCTTTGGTCAACTGTTAAAGAAGCAGGTATGGATAGCGATGCCAAAACGATCCTTTACGATGGACGTACTGGTGAACCATTTGATAACCGTGTATCTGTCGTGTCATGTACATGATCAAACTCCACCACATGGTTGATGATAAATTGCACGCGCGTTCAGTCGGACCTTACTCAACCGTTACCCAACAACCACTCGGAGGTAAAGCTCAGTTTGGTGGACAACGTTTCGGTGAGATGGAGGTTTGGGCTCTTGAAGCCTACGGTGCGTCAAATGTCCTTCAAGAAATCTTGACTTACAAGTCTGACGATATCAACGGACGTTTGAAAGCTTATGAAGCTATTACAAAAGGAAAACCAATTCCAAAACCAGGTGTTCCAGAATCCTTCCGAGTTCTTGTCAAAGAATTGCAATCTCTTGGTCTTGACATGCGTGTCCTTGACGAAGATGACCAAGAAGTGGAACTTCGTGACTTGGATGAAGGAATGGACGAAGATGTCATCCACGTAGATGACCTTGAAAAAGCCCGCGAAAAAGCAGCACAAGAGGCTAAAGCAGCTTTTGAAGCTGAAGAAGCTGAGAAAGCAACAAAAGCGGAAGCAACAGAAGAAGCTGCTGAATAAGAATAAGCAGTTCACTTAGAATAGAAAGGGAAGAAATAGTGGTTGATGTAAATCGTTTTAAAAGTATGCAAATCACCCTAGCTTCTCCAAGTAAAGTCCGTTCATGGTCTTATGGAGAAGTCAAAAAACCTGAAACAATCAATTACCGTACCTTGAAACCAGAACGTGAAGGACTCTTTGATGAAGTTATCTTTGGTCCTACAAAAGACTGGGAATGTGCTTGTGGTAAGTACAAACGCATTCGTTACAGAGGGATTGTTTGTGACCGCTGTGGGGTTGAAGTAACGCGTACGAAAGTTCGTCGTGAGCGTATGGGACATATCGAATTGAAAGCTCCTGTATCTCACATCTGGTACTTCAAGGGGATTCCAAGCCGTATGGGCTTGACCCTTGATATGAGCCCTCGTGCCCTCGAGGAAGTTATCTACTTTGCGGCTTATGTGGTGATTGATCCCTAAAGGATACACCACTTGAGCACAAGTCTATCATGACAGAGCGCGAATACCGTGAGCGCTTGCGTGAGTATGGTTATGGATCATTCGTTGCCAAGATGGGTGCCGAAGCCATCCAAGACCTTTTGAAACAAGTAGATCTTGAAAAAGAAATTGCTGAACTCAAAGAAGAGTTGAAAACAGCTACTGGACAAAAACGTGTCAAAGCCATCCGTCGTTTGGATGTTTTGGATGCCTTTTACAAGTCTGGAAACAAACCTGAATGGATGATTCTCAACATCCTTCCAGTTATTCCACCAGATCTTCGTCCAATGTTGCAGTTGGATGGTGGCCGTTTTGCCTCATCTGACTTGAATGACCTTTACCGCCGTGTTATCAACCGTAACAACCGTTTGGCTCGTTTGCTTGAGTTGAATGCACCAGGTATCATCGTTCAAAATGAGAAGCGTATGCTTCAAGAAGCGGTTGACGCTTTGATTGACAATGGTCGTCGTGGTCGTCCAATCACAGGACCAGGTAGCCGTCCACTAAAATCATTGAGCCACATGCTTAAAGGTAAACAAGGACGCTTCCGTCAAAACTTGCTCGGTAAACGTGTTGACTTCTCAGGACGTTCCGTTATCGCCGTTGGTCCAACTCTTAAGATGTACCAATGTGGTGTGCCACGTGAAATGGCGATCGAGCTCTTTAAACCATTCGTGATGCGTGAAATCGTTGCCCGTGATATCGTGCAAAACGTTAAAGCAGCTAAACGTTTGGTGGAACGTGGAGATGAGCGTATCTGGGATATCCTTGAAGAAGTGATCAAAGAACACCCAGTGCTTTTGAACCGCGCACCGACCCTTCACCGTTTGGGTATCCAAGCCTTCGAGCCAGTCTTGATTGATGGTAAGGCCCTTCGCTTGCACCCACTTGTCTGTGAAGCCTACAATGCCGACTTTGACGGGGACCAAATGGCCATCCACGTACCGCTTTCAGAAGAAGCCCAAGCAGAAGCTCGTATCTTGATGCTGGCTGCTGAGCACATCTTGAACCCGAAAGATGGTAAACCAGTTGTTACTCCATCTCAGGACATGGTTTTTGGGTAACTACTACTTGACTATGGAAGAAGCTGGTCGTGAAGGTGAAGGAATGGTCTTCAAAGACCGTGACGAAGCGGTTATGGCTTACCGTAATGGTTATGTTCACCTTCACTCACGTGTTGGTATCGCAACAGACAGCCTCAACAAACCTTGGACAGAAGAGCAAAAACACAAGGTCTTGCTTACAACAGTTGGTAAAATCCTCTTCAACGACATCATGCCAGAGGGTCTACCATACTTGCAAGAACCAAACAATGCCAACTTGACAGAAGGCGTTCCAGCTAAATACTTCTTGCCACTTGGTGGAGATATCAAGGAAGCTATCAGCAATCTTGAACTCAACCCTCCATTCAAGAAGAAAAACCTTGGAAATATCATCGCTGAAATCTTCAAACGTTTCCGTACGACAGAAACTTCTGCCCTACTTGACCGTATGAAGAACCTCGGTTACCACCACTCAACTCTTGCAGGATTGACAGTGGGTATTGCCGATATCCCAGTCGTTGATGACAAGGCTGAAATCATTGAAGAATCACACAAACGTGTAGAACAAATCACAAAACAATTCCGTCGTGGTATGATCACAGACGACGAGCGTTACAATGCTGTTACAGCTGAATGGCGTGCTGCCCGTGAAAAACTTGAGAAACGTTTGATTGCCAACCAAGATCCTAAGAACCCAATCGTTATGATGATGGACTCTGGAGCCCGTGGTAACATCTCAAACTTCTCACAGCTTGCCGGTATGCGTGGTCTGATGGCTGCTCCGAACGGACGTATCATGGAATTGCCAATCCTTTCAAACTTCCGCGAAGGTTTGTCAGTACTCGAAATGTTCTTCTCAACTCACGGTGCGCGTAAAGGTATGACCGATACGGCCCTTAAGACAGCCGACTCAGGTTACTTGACTCGTCGTTTGGTTGACGTTGCCCAAGACGTTATCATCCGTGAGGACGACTGTGGAACAGACCGTGGTCTCTTGATCCGCTCTATCGCAGAAGGAAAAGAGATGATCGAGTCTCTCGAAGAACGTCTCAACGGTCGTTACACTAAGAAAACTGTTAAACATCCAGAAACTGGTGCAGTGATTATCGGTCCAAATGAGTTGATTACAGAAGACAAGGCGCGTGAAATTGTCAATGCTGGTGTGGAAGAAGTGACTATCCGCTCTGTATTTACATGTAACACTCGTCACGGTGTCTGCCGTCACTGTTATGGTATCAACTTGGCGACTGGTGATGCGGTTGAAGTTGGTGAAGCAGTTGGTACAATCGCTGCCCAATCTATCGGGGAACCTGGTACACAGCTTACAATGCGTACCTTCCACACGGGTGGGGTTGCCTCAAATACCGATATCACTCAGGGTCTTCCTCGTGTCCAAGAAATCTTTGAAGCCCGCAATCCTAAAGGGGAAGCGGTTATCACAGAGGTTAAAGGACAAGTTACTGCTATCGAAGAAGACGCATCAACTCGTACTAAGAAAGTCTTTGTTAAGGGTGAAACTGGCGAAGGTGAATATGTCGTTCCATTTACAGCTCGTATGCGTGTCGAAGTTGGGGACCAAGTAGCGCGTGGTGCTGCTCTTACAGAAGGTTCTATCCAACCAAAACGTCTCCTTGCAGTTCGTGATGTCTTGTCAGTTGAAACTTACCTTCTCGGTGAAGTACAAAAAGTTTACCGTAGCCAAGGGGTAGAAATCGGTGACAAACACATCGAGGTAATGGTTCGTCAAATGATCCGTAAAGTCCGTGTCATGGATCCAGGTGACACAGATCTTCTCATGGGTACCCTCATGGATATCAATGACTTTACAGATGCTAACAAAGATGTCCTTATCGCAGGTGGAGTTCCAGCGACAGGTCGCCCAGTCCTTATGGGAATTACCAAAGCCTCACTTGAAACCAACAGTTTCTTGTCAGCGGCTTCCTTCCAGGAAACAACTCGTGTCCTTACAGATGCAGCTATCCGTGGTAAGAAAGACCATCTCCTTGGACTTAAAGAAAATGTTATCATCGGTAAGATCATCCCAGCTGGTACTGGTATGGCTCGTTACCGCAACCTTGAACCACATGCTATCAACGAAGAAGAATACCTTAACCCTCCAGTAGAGGAAGAAGGAAACGAAGAAACAACAGAAGTAGTTGTGGATACTGCCGTTGAAACTGTGAAGAAACAGTAGAATAAGGGAGAATGAGAGAGCCTTCGGGTTCTCTTTCTCTTTTCTGAAAACTTTCTCCACTTTTCCATGAAATGTGGTAAAATAAAAGGGCTCTTTGTCAACTGTAGTGGGTTGATGAAAAGCTAAGCTCGAGAAAGGACAAATTTCGTCCTTTCTTTTTTGATGTTCAGAGAGATAAAAATCCTTTTTTTGAAGTTTTCAAAGTTCCGAAATCCAAAGGCATTGCGCTTGATAAGTTTGATGAGATTATTGGTGGCTTCCAGTTTGGCGTTGGAATAGGGTAGTTGAAGGGCGTTGGCAATTTTCTCTTTATCCTTGAGGAAGGTTTTAAAGACAGTCTGAAAAAGAGGATGAACCAGCTTAAGATTGTCCTCAATAAGTCCGAAAAATTTGTCTGCCTCCTTGTTCTGAAAGTGAAAAAGCAAGAGTTGATAGAGATGGTAGTGGTGTTTCAAGTCCTCTGAATAGCTCAAAAGCTTGTCTAAAATCTCTTTATTCGTCAAGTGCATGCGAAAAGTAGGGCGATAAAAACGTTTATCGCTGAGTTTACGACTATCCTGTTGAATGAGCTTCCAGTAACGCTTGATATCCTTGTATTCATGGGATTTTCGATGAAACTGATTCATGATTTGGACACGCACACGACTCATAGCACGGCTCATGTGTTGGACAATATGGAAACGATCCAACACGATTTTAGCGTTTGGAAAAAGCTGTTTAGCTAAGGCATAGTAGGGACTAAACATATCCATAGTAATGATTTTCACCTGACATCGGACTGCTCTATCGTAACGAAGAAAGTGATTTCGGATGACAGCCTGTGTTCTGCCTTCAAGAACAGTGATAATGTTGAGCTTGTCAAAATCTTGTGCAATAAAGCTCATCTTTCCCTTTGTAAAAGCGTACTCGTCCCAGGACATAATCTCAGGGAGGTAAGAAAAATCAGACTTAAAACGGAAGTCATTGAGCTTGCGAATGACAGTTGAAGTTGAAATGGACAGCTGATGGGCAATATCCGTCATAGAATTTTTTTCAATCAGCTTCTGAGCAATTTTTTGGTTGATAATACGAGGGATTTGGTGATTTTTCTTGACGAGAGAGGTTTCGGCGACCATCATTTTTGAACAGTGATAGCACTTAAAACGGCGTTTTTTAAGGAGGATTCTAGTAGGCATACCAGTCGTTTCGAGGTAAGGAATTTTCGACGGTTTTTGAAAGTCATATTTCTTCATTTGATGTCCACAATCAGGACAAGATGGGGCATTGTAATCCAGTTTAGCGATGATTTCCTTAAGTGTATCCTTATTGATGATGTCTAGAATCTGGATATTTGGGTCTTTGATATCGAGTAGTTTTGTGATAAAATGTAATTGTTCCATATGAATCTTTCTAATGAGTTGTTTAGTCGCTTTTCATTATAGGTCATATGGGACTTTTTTTCTACACAAAAATAGGCTCCATAAGATTCATAGGGGATTTACCCACTACAAATATTATAGAGCCAATAAAAGAAAGAAGCTGACAAAGGAGACGGGTATGGAACAAACATTTTTTATCATTAAACCAGACGGTGTAAAAAGAGGGCTAGTTGGTGAGGTGTTGAAACGCATCGAACAACGTGGATTGACAATCGAAAAATTGGAGTTGCGTACAAAGGTTTCAGAAGAGTTAATTGACCAGCACTATCAGGACTTGGTTGGCCAAAGTTTTTACCTACCGATTCGTGAATTTATGACTTCAGGCCCAGTTCTTGTAGGAATCATTTCGGGTCCCAAAGTAATCGAAACTTGGCGGACTATGATGGGTGCGACTCGTCCAGAAGAAGCTTTACCAGGGACTGTTCGAGGTGATTTTGCAAAAGCGGCTGGTGAAAACCAAGCTATCCAAAAATATTGTACATGGTTCAGATTCAGAAGAGTCAGCTAAGCGAGAAATTGCTCTTTGGTTTTAAGAGTGGATTGGCTCAATCAATTGGTTAAAAGCTCATTTGAATAGAAAGTATAGTCAATTAGTTTAAGACATGACGCATGATATCAAAACTATTTAGTCTGTGATATTGTGCTTTTTGATTTCAAATTTATATTCTTCGAAAAATCTCTTCAAACCACGTCAGTTCTATCTCCAACCTCAAAACAGTGTTTTGAGCAACCTGTGGCTAGTTTCCTAGTTTGCTCTTTGATTTTCATTGAGTATTAGTCTCTCATGTTTGTTTAGCGTCTTAAAAAGACATTTGAGAAGATTAGAAACAGTTCTCTCTTTTCTCCTAGTATAATGATTGGTAGGAAGGGAGAGAAAAGATGAAATCAATGAGAATCTTATTTTTGTTAGTTTTAATTCAAATTAGTTTGAGTAGCTGTTTCCTATGGAAGGAATGTATCTTGTCCTTTAAACGAAGTACAGCTTTTTTCATCGGAAGTATGGTCTTCGTTTCAGGAATCTGTGCTGGAGTAAATTATCTTTATACTCGTAAGCAAGAAGTCCATAGTGTCCTAGCCAGTAAGAAGTCGGTGAAGCTTTTTTACAGTATGTTACTCTTAATTAATTTGTTAGGGAGCTGTTCTTGTCTTGTCAGATAACTTGTTCATCAAAAATACGCTGCAGCAAGAATTAGTTGACTTTTTATTGCCATCCTTTTTCTTTCTATTTGGGCTAGATTTGTTGATTTTTTTACCCTTGAAAAAATACATGCGTGATTTGCTTGCTCTGCTAGACAGAAAAAAGACAGTTTTGGTGACTATTTTAGCAACACTTCTCTTCTTAAGAAATCCAATGACCATTGTCTCGCTTCTGATTTATATTGGACTGGGTTTGTTTTTTGCAGCCTATCTTGTCCCAAATTCTGTTAAGAAGGAAGTTTCCTTTTATGGTCATATTTTCCGAGATCTTGTATTGGTCATTGCTACGCTCATTTTCTTTTAGAGAAAGTCTGTTTTTATGGATGTTATGATGGTAAGTTTAGCAGGAAAATAGACACAAAAGAAAAGTTTTTGGTATAATAAGAATATGTACACAAAAAATGAAGAAGAGCTACAAGCCTTAGGGGAGCGTTTGGGTCATCTATTAGAAAAGAATGATGTTTTAATCTTAACTGGTGAACTGGGCGCAGGTAAAACGACCTTTACAAAAGGCCTTGCTAAGGGATTACAGATTTCTCAGATGATTAAGAGTCCAACCTACACTATCGTAAGAGAGTATGAAGGTCGTCTTCCCCCTTTACCATTTAGATGTTTATCGTATTGAGGGAGATGCGGATTCCATTGATTTGGATGAATTTCTCTTTGGTGGAGGCGTGACTGTTATTGAGTGGGAGTATCTTTTAGGTGATAGCTTTTACCCGATACTTATTTAGAATTGGAAATTCTAAAGGAAGAAGACGGTCGCAGATTACATTTCCAAGCAAAGGGGTTGCGTGCAGAAAAACTCTTAGAGGAGCTTCAACATGGAGTATGAATTGCTCATTAGAGAAGCAGATCCTAAAGATGCAGCTGAATTGGTAGTCTTTTTAAATCGTGTGAGTTTGGAGACAGATTTTACTAGTCTAGATGGAGATGGTATTCTCTTGACCAGTGAGGAGATGGAAATATTTCTCAACAAGCAAGCTAGTTCGGACAATCAGATAACCTTACTTGCATTTTTAAATGATAAAATTGCTGGTATTGTAAATATTACAGCTGACCAGCGTAAGAGAGTCCGTCATATTGGAGATCTCTTCATTGTGATTGGTAAGAAATATTGGAATAATGGACTGGGAAATTTGTTGCTTGAAGAAGTCATAGAGTGGGCACAAGCAAGTGGCATTCTGCGTCGTCTCCAACTGACTGTCCAAACTCGTAATCATGCAGCAGTCCATCTTTATCAAAAGCATGGCTTTGTAATTGAAGGTCTCCAAGAGCGTGGAGCATATATAGAAGAAGGGAAATTTATCGATGTTTACTTGATGGGTAAACTGATAGATTAGTAGAAATATGGTTAAAAAAATTATTGGAATGGTATTAGCTTTTTCTAGCTGTGACGGTTTTGGGTATCGGTGTTTTTTGCGTATACTATTTATCAGCAAGGTACACAAACCTTATCAAAGACCTATAAAAAAATCGGAGAAGAAACCAAGGTTATTGAAGCAACTGAACCTTTGACCATTCTGTTGATGGGGGTTGATACTGGGAATGTAGAGCGTACAGATCAGTGGGCTGGAAATAGTGATTCCATGATTCTCTTGACTGTCAATCCACATACTAAGAAGACAATGATGTTGAGTTTGGAGCGTGATATCCTGACTAAAATTCAACATAAAGATGGTAGTATTGAAGATGCGAAGTTAAACGCTGCCTATGCTGGTGGCGGTGCAGAACTTGCTATAGAAACAATTCAAAAGATGATGAATATCCACATCGATCGCTACATTATGGTTAATATGCAAGGATTGCAACAATTGGTCGATGCAGTGGGGGGTATTACGGTCAATAATACACTAGGTTTCCCGATTTCTATCAGTGACCAAGAAGAATTTAACACCATTTCTATCGATGTTGGAGAGCAGACAATAAATGGAGAAGAAGCGCTTGTTTATTCACGCATGCGTTATCAAGACCCAGAAGGAGACTATGGACGTCAAAAGCGTCAGCGTGAAGTCATTCAAAAAGTTGTTGAAAAAGTTCTTAGTTTGAATAGTGTCAGTCACTACCAATCTATTTTAAAAGCCCTAAGTACTAATATGCAGACTAATATTGATTTGTCTGCGAAAAGTATTCCAAGCTTGTTGGGCTACAAAGATTCATTTAAAACCATTGAATCACAACAGTTGAAGGGCGAAGGAGAGATGTTGCAAGGTATTTCTTACCAGATTGTTTCGAGAGAGCATATGTTGGAAATGCAGAATATATTGCGACGTTCTTTGGGGCAAGAAGAAGTCACTCAGCTTGAAACAAATGTTGTCTTATTTGAAGATTTGTTTGGACGGGTGCCTGTTGGTGACGAAGATAATTAACTTTCTTGATACAAATAAAAAATTAATCGTGGGGAAATTTCCTGCGATTTTTTCAAAAAAATACGAATAGATAGGTAGGAGGAAACATGAAAGCAGAAATCATTGCTGTTGGAACAGAGATTTTGACAGGACAGATTGTCAACACCAATGCTCAGTTTTTATCAGAAAAACTAGCTGAGATTGGGGTAGATGTATATTTTCAGACGGCTGTAGGAGACAATGAAGCTCGTCTCTTGTCTTTACTTGAGATTGCCAGTCAACGTAGCAGTCTGGTGATTTTGACAGGCGGTTTGGGGCCAACTGAGGACGATTTGACCAAACAAACTCTAGCTAAATTTTTAGGGAAAGAATTAGTCTTCGATCCTCAGGCCCAGGAGAAGTTGGATGTCTTTTTTGCCCAGAGACCAGACTATGCCCGAACACCGAATAATGAAAGACAAGCTCAAATTGTAGAAGGGGCGATTCCGCTCCCAAACGAAACAGGACTGGCTGTGGGAGGCATGTTAGAAGTCGAAGGAGTGACCTACGTCGTCCTTCCTGGTCCACCAAGTGAATTGAAACCCATGGTTTTAAACCAACTTCTACCCAAGTTGATGACGGGGAGCAAGCTGTATTCCCGAGTTCTTCGTTTCTTTGGAATTGGCGAAAGCCAGCTGGTGACGATTTTGGCTGATTTGATTGATAATCAGACCGATCCGACCTTGGCCCCTTATGCCAAGACAGGAGAAGTCACTCTGCGTCTGTCAACAAAGGCTAGCAGTCAAGAAGAGGCAAATCAGGCGCTGGATATCTTGGAACATCAAATCTTGGATCACCAGACTTTCGAAGGCTTTTCTTTACGAGAACTTTGCTATGGTTATGGGGAAGAAACTAGTTTAGCCAGCATTGTGGTAGAAGAACTGAAAAAACAAGGGAAAACCATCACTGCAGCCGAGAGTTTAACGGCAGGGCTTTTCCAAGCTGGTTTAGCGGATTTTTCTGGTGCTTCCAGTATATTTAAGGGTGGTTTTGTAACCTATAGCTTGGAGGAAAAATCAAAGATGTTGGATATTCCTGTCAAGGATTTGGAAGAACATGGTGTGGTATCTGAATTTACAGCTCAGAAGATGGCTGAGCAGGCACGAAGCAAGACCCAGTCTGATTTTGGCATTAGTTTGACTGGAGTGGCAGGACCAGATAGCCTAGAAGGGCACCCAGCTGGGACAGTCTTTATAGGCTTGGCTCAAGAGCATGGAACTGAGGTCATCAAGGTCAATATTGGAGGCAGAAGTCGAGCGGATGTACGTCACATTGCGGTTATGCATGCCTTTAACCTAGTTCGCAAGGCTTTATTAAGTGACTAACTTTTGATATAATAGTAGATAGGTCTGAGGACCATTAGAATGTAGGAGAATAGAATGGCGAAAAAACCAAAAAAATTAGATGAAATTTCAAAAAAATTCGGGGCAGAACGTGAAAAAGCCTTGAATGACGCTCTTAAATTGATTGAGAAAGACTTTGGTAAGGGTTCAATCATGCGTTTGGGTGAACGTGCAGAGCAAAAGGTACAAGTGATGAGCTCAGGCTCCTTGGCTCTTGACATTGCTCTTGGTTCAGGTGGTTATCCTAAGGGGCGTATCATCGAAATCTATGGGCCAGAGTCATCTGGTAAGACAACGGTTGCCCTTCATGCAGTTGCACAAGCGCAAAAAGAAGGCGGTATTGCTGCCTTTATCGATGCGGAACATGCCCTCGATCCAGCTTACGCTGCTGCCCTTGGTGTCAACATTGACGAATTGCTCTTGTCACAACCAGACTCAGGAGAGCAGGGTCTTGAGATTGCAGGGAAATTGATTGATTCAGGTGCTGTGGATCTTGTCGTAGTCGACTCAGTTGCTGCCCTTGTACCTCGTGCGGAAATTGATGGAGATATCGGAGATAGCCACGTTGGTTTGCAGGCCCGTATGATGAGCCAGGCCATGCGTAAGCTCGGTGCTTCTATTAATAAAACCAAAACTATTGCCATCTTTATCAACCAATTGCGTGAAAAGGTTGGGGTCATGTTTGGAAATCCAGAAACAACTCCTGGTGGACGTGCTCTGAAATTCTACGCATCAGTCCGTTTGGATGTTCGTGGAAGTACACAAATCAAGGGAACTGGTGACCAAAAAGATACCAATGTCGGTAAGGAAACTAAAATCAAGGTCGTGAAAAACAAGGTGGCTCCACCATTTAAGGAAGCTTTCGTTGAAATCATGTACGGAGAAGGGATTTCTAAGACTGGTGAGCTTTTGAAAATCGCAAGCGATTTGGATATCATCAAAAAAGCAGGAGCATGGTACTCTTACAAGGATGAGAAAATCGGGCAAGGTTCTGAAAATGCTAAGAAATACTTGGCAGATAACCCAGAAATCTTTGATGAGATTGATCATCAAGTTCGTGTTCAATTCGGTTTGATTGATGGAGAAGAAGCTTCTGTAGAAGGTGTTGAAACTAAAAAAGATGACGCAGTTCAAGCAGATTCTGTGAATGAAGAAGTAACTCTTGACCTAGGCGATGAACTTGAAATCGAAATTGAAGAATAAGCTGTCAAAGTAGTGGAGAAATCCGCTGCTTTTTTGTTGCCTTGTTCTGGTTTTCAGCTCACGCATAGTTTGCTGTTTCTTGTCGCTCCTCTAGAAAGCTGATATAATAGCCTTATGAATAAAAAACGAACAGTGGATCTGATTCATGGCCCGATTCTTCCCTCTCTCTTGAGTTTTGCCTTCCCAATCTTGCTATCAAATATTTTTCAACAGCTCTATAATACTGCTGATGTCTTGATTGTTGGACGATTTCTTGGTCAAGACTCCTTAGCTGCAGTAGGAGCAACGACTGCTATTTTTGACTTGATTGTAGGTTTTACTCTTGGTGTTGGCAATGGCATGGGGATTGTTATTGCTCGCTATTATGGAGCTCGGGATTTTACTAAAATCAAGGAAGCAGTAGCAGCCACCTGGATTTTAGGAGCTCTTTTGAGTGTTGTAGTTATGCTGCTGGGCTTTCTTGGTTTGTATCCTCTCTTGCAATACCTAGATACCCCTGCAGAAATTCTTCCCCAATCCTATCAATATATTTCTATGATTGTGACCTGTGTTGGTATCAGCTTTGCTTATAATCTTTTTGCAGGCTTGTTGCGATCTATTGGGGACAGTCTAGCTGCCCTTGGATTTCTGATTTTCTCTGCTCTGGTTAATGTGGTTCTGGATCTCTATTTCATTACGCAATTGCATCTGGGAGTTCAATCCGCAGGACTTGCTACCATCATTTCGCAAGGCTTATCAGCGGTTCTCTGCTTTTATTATATCCGTAAGAGTGTGCCAGAACTTTTGCCTCAACTCAAGCATTTCAAATGGGATAAGGTCTTATACGCTGATCTCTTGGAGCAAGGTTTGGCTATGGGCTTGATGAGTTCAATTGTATCTATCGGCAGTGTGATTTTACAGTCTTCTGTTAATACCTTTGGTGCAGTGATTATTAGTGCTCAAACGGCAGCTCGCCGCATTATGGCTTTCGCCCTTCTTCCTATGACCGCTATTTCTGCATCAATGACGACCTTTGCTTCTCAGAATCTAGGAGCTAAGCGACCAGACCGCATTGTTCAAGGGCTTCGAATCGGCAGTCGTTTAAGTATATCCTGGGCAGTTTTTGTTTGTGTCTTCCTCTTTTTTGCCAGTCCGGCCTTGGTTTCCTTCTTGGCTAGTTCGACAGATAGTTACTTGGTAGAAAATGGAAGTCTCTATCTGCAAATCAGCTCAGCCTTTTATCCTATTTTGAGTCTCTTGTTGATTTATCGCAATTGCTTGCAGGGCTTGGGGCAAAAGTTCTTCCTCTGGTTTCTAGCTTTATCGAACTAATCGGGAAAATTGCTTTTGTGGTCATGATTATCCCTTGGGCAGGCTATAAGGGTGTTATTCTTTGTGAACCCCTCATCTGGGTTGCCATGACAGTTCAACTGTACTTCTCACTATTCCGTCACCCCTTGATAAAAGAAGGCAAGGCAATCTTGGTAACCAAAGTGTAATCCTAGCTGTATTTGCTAAATAAAATCCATTTCCTCTAGTGAAAATCGAAAAAACTTGTGCTGTCATCTTTAGTTTGGTCTTGAAAATAGTTTAATATACTTTTGACTTCTTTTATATGATATAATGTATTTATTAAAGGGACATATAGAGACTGTAAAAATATACTTTTGAAAAGCTTTTTAGTCTGGGGTGTTATTGTAGATAGGATACAGACCCTGTCAGTCCTATTTACAGTATCAAAATAGTGCGTTTTAAAGTTCTATCTACAAGCCTAATCGTGACTAAGATTGTCTTCTTTGTAAGGTAGAAATAAAGGAGTTTCTGGTTCTGGATTGTAAAAAATAAGTTGTTTTAATTGATAAGGAGTAGAATATGGAAATTGATGTGAGTAAATTAAGAACAGATTTGCCTCAAGTCGGCGTGCAACCATATAGGCAAGTCCATGCCCATTCCACAGGCAACCGTAACTCAACGGTGCAAAATGAGGCTGACTACCATTACAGAAAAGATCCTGAATTGGGCTTCTTTTCTCACGTAGTCGGTAATGGTCGTGTTATGCAGGTAGGACCTGTTGATAATGGTGCCTGGGACGTTGGGGGTGGTTGGAATGCAGAAGGTTATGCACAAGTTGAACTGATTGAAAGCCATGAATCAAAAGAAGAGTTTCTGATTGACTATCGTCTCTATATCGAACTCTTGCGTAATCTAGCAGACGAGGCTGGGATACCTAAAACGCTTGATACTGCTGATTTAGCAGGTATCAAGACACACGAATATTGCACCAATAACCAACCCGATAATAATTCAGATCACATTGACCCCTATCCTTATCTTGCCAAATGGGGTATTAGCCGTGAGCAGTTCAAGCAGGATATTGAAAACGGCTTGACGATTGAAGCAGGATGGCAACAGAACGATGCTGGCACCTGGTATGTACACTCAGATGGTTCTTATCCAAAAGATAAGTTTGAGAAAATCAATGGTACCTGGTATTACTTTGACGGTTCAGGATATATGCTTGCAGACCGCTGGAAGAGGCACATAGACGGCAACTGGTACTGGTTTGACCAGTCAGGCGAAATGGCGACAGGCTGGAAGAAAATCGCTGAGAAGTGGTACTATTTCGATGGAGAAGGTGCTATGAAAACAGGCTGGATCAAATACAAGGAGACTTGGTACTATCTTGATAGTCAAAATGGGGACATGGTTTCTAATGCCTTTGTCAAATCAAATGATGGCTGGTATTACCTTAAAGAAGATGGCACGATAGCAGAAAAACCAGAATTTACAGTCGAGCCTGAAGGCTTGATAACAGTAAAATAATAATGGAATGTCTTTCAAATCAGAACAGCGCATATTATTAGGTCTTGAAAAAGCTTAATAGTATGCGTTTTCTTGTGGAGATATTTCCTTCAATTTTTGCTACTATATTAAATAAAAATCAAAAAGCAAACTAGAAAGTTATGTTCAAATAAAATCTAAATTTGACAATGTAAATCTAGTCGGATAGCTTTAAGTACTGTTTTGAGGTTGAAGATACGATTTTTGATAGGAACTCATCAAATAGGTTTAATATCATCAATTTTGGATTTTTAAGCAGTATCAATAAATTGCTTCCTTGTTTTTGTCATAATTTTTATTTAAAAAAATTGACTTTATGACAAGGGTGTGCTATTCTTTTTATGAGAGGTGTATGAATATGATAAATGTATGTGATGTTGGAAAAAGAATAAAAGAACTTAGAATATCTTCAAATCTTACTCAAGATAAGATTGCTGAATATTTGTCTTTGAATCAAAGCATGATTGCCAAAATGGAAAAAGGTGAAAGGAATATCACGTCGGATGTTATTGAGAAACTATCTGCCCTGTTTTGCTGTACGGTTGACTATCTTTTGTTTGGCGAACAAGCTGAACAACAGTGTGTCATATCGTTTAGAAAAAATAAAATAGTAGACCAAGATCTTAAAGTTTTAGCGAAAATCAATAAAATTGTATTGAATCAATTTGAGATAGATCAGCTATTGGAGACAAAATAAATGATTGATAAAATGGATTTAAGTAATAAAGCTTCAAATCTTAGAAAAAAGTTGGGAGCTGATGGTGAAGCGCCGATAGATATTTTTAAATTGGTACAAAAGATAGAAAATTTGACGCTGGTATTTTATGGACTCGGAAAGAATATTAGCGGAGTCTGTTATAAAGGAACTCAGTCCAGTCTCATTGTAATCAATTCAGACATGTCATTAGGAAGGCAAAGATTTTCTTTAGCACATGAATTGTATCATCTTTATTATGATGAGGTGAAGAAGAGTTCAGTCAGTTTTATTTTGATTGGTGAAGGAGATGAAACTGAAAGAAAAGCGGATCAGTTTGCTTCTTATTTTTTAATTTCCCCATCTTCACTGTATAGGATGGTTGAGGAAATAAGAGAAAATGCCAATAGAACTCATCTTGAAGTAGAAGATATTATAAAATTAGGTCAGTTTTATGGTATTAGTCATAAAGCTATGTTATATAGATTGCGGAATGATGGATACCTTGATGCAGAAGAAATTAAAAAGATGGATATTAGTGTTATAGAGACAGCTTCAAGATTAGGCTATGATACAAGTTTATATCGTCCTTTGTCAGAAAGTAAAAAGGAAATGGTATTAGGACACTATATTAAATCGACTGAACAACTTTTAGAAAATAACAGAATTTCGCAAGGGAAGTATGAGGAACTGCTACTAGATGCTTTCAGATATGATATTGTATATGGGCTAGATGAAGAGGGGGAGTTGTCGTTTGACTAGTCGTGTATTTATTGATACAGATTGTATTTCAGCATTTTTATGGGTTGGCACTGAACATCTTTTAGAAAAGCTCTATTCGGGTAAAATTGTTATTCCACAAGAGGTGTATGATGAAATCAATATACCTACAATTCCCCATTTAAAATCTAGGATAGACCAGTTGGTAGCTAAGGGTTCAGCTGAGATTGTGAGCATAGACATTGGAACTGAGGAATACGCATTATATAGAGATTTAACAAGAAATCATGATAGTAACAAGGTTATTGGTAAGGGAGAAGCGGCTTCTATTTCCTTAGCGAAAAAGCATAATGGGATATTAGGAAGTAATAATCTAAGAGATGTTAAACCATATGTAGAAGAATTTTCTTTAGAACATATGACGACAGGAGATATACTGGTTGAAGCGTTTAAAGCGCAATTTATTACTGAACAAGAGGGCAATCATATCTGGAATAATATGCTTAAAAAGAGAAGGAAAATTGGGGCGGATTCTTTTTCAGACTATCTTCGTGGAAGTGTTCATCAAAATAGACAAAAATAAATTTGGATAAATCGAACTCACTATTCAGGAGGAATATGAGCAATTCGAAGAAGAAAAGTGTCAAATTGAGCCTATAGGAGTAGAAATGTAATCGTAAGTCCTGCATAGTGGATGAGAGAAAAGTTCTCCTTGAAGTTTCCCTGAACTATCAGTCGCATATCAAACGATATGTAGGGTGATGTGAGAGGGGATAGCGAGTAGTTTTTGGTTATTTTATCTAAAAACTTGTATTTTATCACACTGAATGATAAAAATACAAGAAAAAAATAGTAGAATAAAGGAAAGCTTTTTCTAAAATGTGTATCTCCCCACAGGATTCGTTCTTGTGGGATTTTTTTCGTTAAAGAAAGCGATAAATATTGACTTTTTTAAAGAAAGATGTCATAATTAAGTTGGAAAAAACGTAAAAGTATCACTTTTCTCGTTATCCCGACTCCCAAAACGTCGTTAAACCGCTCGGCAATCCATGGAGACATGGACACATAGTAGTAAGCACGCTATGTGGCTTGGCAGAGCTAAAAACTGTTCCCTTGCGATAAGCCTAATAAGCACAACATAGGGAGTTAGAGAAGCCGACTCTAATCATCCACTTTGGGCAGTAGTGAGAACTGCCCCGTGCTTTTTTTATTTTGAGAAAATATGGAGTTTGTTGTTGAAATTACTTGATTGTATTTTAGATTATCAAGAGAAATTGATGGAAAAACATGTCAAGTATCAACGAATTATAAGCATTTAGAGACTTTCGAAGTAGATTTTTGCTTGACTGATTTACATCACTTATTTGGCTTGCACAAAATCACACGAGATTATGCTAGTCAAACAATACCTGCTATTCAAGCTGGTGTTTTTATTTTGGAAGAATATAAAAATAATCCCATGTACAACGATGTTATAGAAAGGATATCTTTGTATAGTTTTATCGGTGATATCTTCTATTCTAAGATAACAAGTTGTTGTATCCTAGCCAAAGATTTATCTAAAAACACTATGAAGTTGGACGTCATATTTTTTGAAGATAGAAACAAAAGATCCGCAACTTTAGGTTTACGAAGAGATAAAAGTGGAGTGTTTAAACCGGTTACTCTACATTTTACAAGCGCTAAGAAATATGCTAAAGTTCGTAAAACAGATGTGAAAGAAATTAAATGGTTATAAAAAAACTTTTCGCAGGCTTCGGCTTGCGTTTTTTTGTTTGATAAAATTAAAAAAATGTGCAAAAATAAGTAGAATTGAAAACAGGAAAAAACACCTCCTTTCGATTCGCCAAGCCTCTTCGCAAGGCAATGAGGGGGCGGAGAGACGCGCTCGTCAACAGAAGTATCTCATTGGAAATGTTGAGTCTGGGACAAAAGTCTAACCTTAAATATAAAAAGCGAACAAAAACAAGTTATCTGACACTCAGAATTTGGTCTTGTTCGCTTTTTGTCTAACCTATCGATTTTTAAAAATTTATAATAAAGAATTCCTAAAACCAAAATCTTTTTGTCCCAGACTCTTTTTATTTAAGGAATAGGAATGAAAAATAAGAAGTTAAAATTATACTCAATGAAAATCTCATCAAACTCGTCAGAGTCGCCTTGCCGTAGGTATCTTACTGACCAAGCTATGGATGGACTTAGAATAGGTGATTTGGAGCGTCCTAGCGGCTAGGAAATGCTGATCATAGTCCTTTGCTGAGGATAGGGTGTAATGCTCAACTGTTGACCGAATTGATAGGAAGGGAATTACTATAAAATACTCTAGGCTTCTATCATATTTTTGAAAATGCGTGTGTAATCAAAATGTAACAATAATGTAATGTTGGCACAGGAGAAACTATACATAAATAAATATATTATAACTATCGCCCATTTGTTAAAAAATAGGTTGTATTAAAAGGTTTTATATGCATGTGCATATATATATATATAATGTCGCTTTTTTCTTGCTTTTCCTGACTCTATCGTATAGGAGAGGGGGTTGATTTATATGTCAGAAGTGTTACTATATGGTTGATATATTATCGTCTATCGGCTTTTTGTGCGCTTTTTAAGCTTGGGAAAGCACTTAGACTAGGAAAGGATTTATGCTTATGTTTAGAAAAAGCAATAAGGATGACGGAGAGAAAATTTTCCGTTATTCTATTCGTAAATACCATTTTGGTGCTGCTAGTGTTGCGGTTGCGGCATTGATGTTTTTTGCAAATGGGGTGCAAGCGCAGGCGCCTGATGTGTCTCTGGCTACGGCTAGTAAAGTGGTTGCTGGGTCTGCTGGTAACCCTGATGGGAATCCGCAGGAGTCGGATGAAGGAGAGCTGAAGGAGACTGTGATCGAACAGCCAGCTGAAGGTAAGCCTGCGAGTGAGCTAAAAGCGCAAGGTGCTACAGCTGAGGAAGCAAATCAAGGGCAAGAGCTAGATAGGTCTAAACCTGCTCCAGTCGGTCAAGAAGGTCCTCAAGTGGGAGAAATAAAAGAGAGAGAAGAATCAACTCCTACTGCTGATAAGACAGCAGCCAAATCGACCCAAGGTACCTTAGAAGCTTTGTTGGCAAATCTAACCTTAGACTCCATGAAGGCTCTCCACGCTGAAGTCGAAGAAGGTCTCGCAAAGGCTAAGGCGGTCTTAGAGAATCCAAAAGCAACGCAAGAGCAGGTTGATGAGCAAGTAAGAGCTATGGAAGAATTGACGCGCCGTGTCAATCAAGCCTTGGAGCCATCGCTACCAAAATTGACAGACTTGGGTGAAGCAAGTTCGATAAATAATAAGCTTGTCGCTCCAGACGGAGCTGTGACTGAGCAAGCAACTGGCGGTAAGCGTCGTAAAAGAGGGGGAGTAATCGCTCCTGAACCAGCTGCAAACCAAGTCAGTCCAACTGATGCAGGAAAAGAGACGGCTCCTGAAGCGAGTTCTCAATCTACTCCACGAGAACTTCCAACCTACACCAATACGACAGAAGGTGAAAACGGCGTCTATGGACTAAAAAAGGAATTGGAGGATATCGCCAAGGAACTCCGACGGTACGGAGCGTCGGAAGATAAAATCCAAGCAGCAAAAGCAGCTGCTGATAAGTTTAATGAAGCCTTCTCTAAGGGAGATACTATCAACCAAGAAGACTTTGATGCTGCTTTGGTCGACCTGAAAAAATCCCGAGACCTGATCGAAGGAGTGCTGGAAGAAAAATATGGTGAGGAGACTAGAGTTGGAGGAGTAACCCCTCAACCACGTGATGGTGGCTACTCTGACTTTCGTAGTTCGAGAGTTACAAGAGCTGCAAGAGCCAGCGGAAACTACTCTGAAGCCTTTCTAACAGCTAGAGAAAGTTTCTTTGAGGGGACGGGCACAAAGGGTCATTCTCCTTACGATAAGTACACCTATGTATTCTTCTCAGACAGACGTAATAGAAATCACGCTACGGCATATGTGTCAGAGGCTGAAAAGTATATTAAAGCTACAGTAACAGCAACAATAGATGGCTTTCATTGGTTATTTGAGATTAATAGCGGTCATAGGAATATGCCTGGGCATACTCAGGTCTGGTTTACTATACCTTCGGGTCAAAGTTTCAAAAACAATTCAGATGGCTTGACTATAACAGAAAAAAGTGGAGGAAGTATATCTACGTCTCCAAATAGTAGTAGTATTTTAAATCTACTACAGCAATCCCGTTCAGGATTTGGTAGGGTTACTGAAGGAACTCCTCAGTATAGTGGTGTTGATAATAGGTTAACAATTAATCCAATGCCGTCTAGAAGTCTAGACGATTTGGCAAGGAAAGGTCCTAGAGGGACTTTCAACCCTTATGAAAGACAAGCTGAAAGTTTGGAAAATCAAAACATTTCAAATACAAAGTTCAATCAAATTAACTCGAGTTCGGGAAAGTTGTATTACTTTGAATTGGCGAATAATGATAAAAAAATTACGTTTTCATTTGACACTGTTGGGAATAATGATATTGAAAAATTAGACTATGCTGTAGGTTTGAGAGGGAGAGAGGGAGGCGAAATATTTCTGGTAAACCAATGGCATAGTAGAACATATGTCGAGGCAAAAGGTGATGCTAAGAATCAAATAGAGCAAGCTAAAAACAGTAAAAATGATCGTCTTACTAAGAATGGAAATCTTTTCGTCTGTAGAGGCGAAATGTTGCCATTGCAAAAGTTAATGACTATGCACACAAAGCTACAAGCGGGATTGAAAATGCCAACAGCCTTATTGAGGTGGATGATGCCTTGCAAAAGGGGTTGAGAAATATCAACGGAGTGAACCCAGTCGGAAAAGACAAAGCCAACGATGAGCTAGACAAAGCGAAGACAAGGCAAGACCAAACGATTGATGGCAACGATAACTTGTCAGCAGATGAGAAGAGAACAGCGAAAGAACAAGTAGCAGAAGCAGTCCGCAATGCGAAACAAGCTGTTCAGACCGCTCAAAACCAAGAAGGTGTTAACCAAGCCAAGACAAACGGTTTGACAGCTATCAGTAAGGTGTCACCAATCGGACGCGACAAAGCCAACGATGAGCTAGACAAAGCGAAGACAAGGCAAGACCAAACGATTGATGGCAACGATAACTTGTCAGCAGATGAGAAGAGAACAGGAAAGAACAAGTAGCAGAAGCAGTCCGCAATGCGAAACAAGCTGTTCAGACCGCTCAAAAACCAAGAAGGTGTTAACCAAGCCAAGACAAACGGTTTGACAGCTATCAGTAAGGTGTCACCAATCGGACGCGACAAAGCCAACGATGAGCTAGACAAAGCGAAGACAAGGCAAGACCAAACGATTGATGGCAACGATAACTTGTCAGCAGATGAGAAGAGAACAGCGAAAGAACAAGTAGCAGAAGCAGTCCGCAATGCGAAACAAGCTGTTCAGACCGCTCAAAACCAAGAAGGTGTTAACTAAGCCAAGACAAACGGTTTGACAGCTATCAGTAAGGTGTCACCAATCGGACGCGACAAAGCCAACGATGAGCTAGACAAAGCGAAGACAAGGCAAGACCAAAACGATTGATGGCAACGATAACTGTCAGCAGATGAGAGAGAACAGCGAAAGAACAAGTAGCAGAAGCAGTCCGCAATGCGAAACAAGCTGTTCAGACCGCTCAAAACCAAGAAGGTGTTAACCAAGCCAAGACAAACGGTTTGACAGCTATCAGTAAGGTGTCACCAATCGGACGCGACAAAGCCAACGATGAGCTAGACAAAAGCGAAGACAAGGCAAGACCAAACGATTGATGGCAACGATAACTCGTCAGCAGATGAAAGAGAACAGCGAAAGAACAAGTAGCAGAAGCAGTCCGCAATGCGAAACAAGCTGTTCAGACCGCTCAAAAACCAAGAAGGTGAATCTAAGCCAAGACAAACGGTTTGACAGCTATCAGTAAGGTGTCACCAATCGGACGCGACAAAGCCAACGATGAGCTAGACAAAGCGAAGACAAGGCAAGACCAAACGATTGATGGCAACGATAACTTGTCAGCAGATGAGAAGAGAACAGCGAAAGAACAAGTAGCAGAAGCAGTCCGCAATGCGAAACAAGCTGTTCAGACCGCTCAAAAACCAAGAAGGTGTTAACCAAGCCAAGACAAACGGTTTGACAGCTATCAGTAAGGTGTCACCAAATCGGACGCGACAAAGCCAACGATGAGCTAGACAAAGCGAAGACAAGGCAAGACCAAACGATTGATGGCAACGATAACTTGTCAGCAGATGAGAAGAGAACAGCGAAAGAACAAGTAGCAGAAGCAGTCCGCAATGCGAAACAAGCTGTTCAGACCGCTCAAAACCAAGAAGGTGTTAACCAAGCCAAGACAAACGGTTTGACAGCTATCAGTAAGGTGTCACCAATCGGACGCGACAAAGCCAACGATGAGCTAGACAAAGCGAAGACAAGGCAAGACCAAAACGATTGATGGCAACGATAACTTGTCAGCAGATGAGAAGAGAACAGCGAAAGAACAAGTAGCAGAAGCAGTCCGCAATGCGAAACAAGCTGTTCAGACCGCTCAAAACCAAGAAGGTGTTAACTAAGCCAAGACAAACGGTTTGACAGCTATCAGTAAGGTGTCACCAATCGGACGCGACAAAGCCAACGATGAGCTAGACAAAGCGAAGACAAGGCAAGACCAAACGATTGATGGCAACGATAACTTGTCAGCAGATGAGAAGAGAACAGCGAAAGAACAAGTAGCAGAAGCAGTCCGCAATGCGAAACAAGCTGTTCAGACCGCTCAAAAACCAAGAAGGTGTTAACCAAGCCAAGACAAACGGTTTGACAGCTATCAGTAGGTGTCACCAATCGGACGCGACAAAGCCAACGATGAGCTAGACAAAGCGAAGACAAGGCAAGACCAAACGATTGATGGCAACGATAACTTGTCAGCAGATGAGAAGAGAACAGCGAAAGAACAAGTAGCAGAAGCAGTCCGCAATGCGAAACAAGCTGTTCAGACCGCTCAAAACCAAGAAGGTGTTAACCAAGCCAAGACAAACGGTTTGACAGCTATCAGTAAGGTGTCACCAATCGGACGCGACAAAGCCAACGATGAGCTAGACAAAGCGAAGACAAGGCAAGACCAAAACGATTGATGGCAACGATAACTTGTCAGCAGATGAGAAGAGAACAGCGAAAGAACAAGTAGCAGAAGCAGTCCGCAATGCGAAACAAGCTGTTCAGACCGCTCAAAACCAAGAAGGTGTTAACCAAGCCAAGACAAACGGTTTGACAGCTATCAGTAAGGTGTCACCAATCGGACGCGACAAAGCCAACGATGAGCTAGACAAAGCGAAGACAAGGCAAGACCAAACGATTGATGGCAACGATAACTTGTCAGCAGATGAGAAGAGAACAGCGAAAGAACAAGTAGCAGAAGCAGTCCGCAATGCGAAACAAGCTGTTCAGACCGCTCAAAACCAAGAAGGTGTTAAATCAAGCCAAGACAAACGGTTTGACAGCTATCAGTAAGGTGTCACCACCGGACGCGACAAAGCCAACGATGAGCTAGACAAAGCGAAGACAAGGCAAGACCAAACGATTGATGGCAATGATAACTTGTCAGCAGATGAGAAGAGAACAGCGAAAAGAACAAGTAGCAGAAGCAGTCCGCAATGCGAAACAAGCTGTTCAGACTGCTCAAAACCAAGAAGGTGTTAACCAAGCCAAGACAAACGGTTTGACAGCTATCAGTAAGGTGTCACCAATCGGACGCGACAAAGCCAACGATGAGCTAGACAAAGCGAAGACAAGGCAAGACCAAACGATTGATGGCAACGATAACTTGTCAGCAGATGAGAAGAGAACAGCGAAAGAACAAGTAGCAGAAGCAGTCCGCAATGCGAAACAAGCTGTTCAGACCGCTCAAAACCAAGAAGGTGTTAACCAAGCCAAGACAAACGGTTTGACAGCTATCAGTAAGGTGTCACCAATCGGACGCGACAAAGCCAACGATGAGCTAGACAAAGCGAAGACAAGGCAAGACCAAACGATTGATGGCAATGATAACTTGTCAGCAGATGAGAAGAGAACAGCGAAAGAACAAGTAGCAGAAGCAGTCCTGCAATGCGAAACAAGCTGTTCAGACCGCTCAAAACCAAGAAGGTGTTAACCAAGCTAAGACAAACGGTTTGACGAGCTATCAGTAAGGGTGTCACCAATCGGACGCGACAAAGCCAACGATGAGCTAGACAAAGCGAAGACAAGGCAAGACCAAACGATTGATGGCAACGATAACTTTGTCAGCAGATGAGAAGAGAACAGCGAAAGAACAAGTAGCAGAAGCAGTCCGCAATGCGAAACAAGCTGTTCAGACCGCTCAAAAACCAAGAAGGTGTCACCAAGCCAAGACAAACGGTTTTGACAGCTATCAGTAAGGTGTCACCAATCGGACGCGACAAAGCCAACGATGAGCTAGACAAAGCGAAGACAAGGCAAGACCAAACGATTGATGGCAAATGATAACTGTCAGCAGATGAGAAGAGAACAGCGAAAGAACAAGTAGCAGAAGCAGTCCGCAATGCGAAACAAGCTGTTCAGACCGCTCAAAACCAAGAAGGTGTTAACCAAGCCAAGACAAATGGTTTTGACAGCTATCAGTAAGGTGTCACCACTCGGACGCGACAAAGCCAACGATGAGCTAGACAAAGCGAAGACAAGGCAAGACCAAATGATTGATGGCAATGATAACTTGTCAGCAGATGAGAAGAGAACAGCGAAAGAACAAGTAGCAGAAGCAGTCGCAATGCGAAACAAGCTGTTCAGACCAGCTCAAAACCAAGAAGGTGTTAACCAAGCCAAGACAAACGGTTTGACAGCTATCAGTAAGGTGTCACCAATCGGACGCGACAAAGCCAACGATGAGCCAGACAAAGCGAAGACAAGGCAAGACCAAAACGATTGATGGCAACGATAACTTGTCAGCAGATGAGAAGAGAACAGCGAAAGAACAAGTAGCAGAAGCAGTCTCGCAATGCGAAACAAGCTGTTCAGACTGCTCAAAACCAAGAAGGTGTTAACCAAGCCAAGACAAAACGGTTTGACAGCTATCAGTAAGGTGTCACCAATCGGACGCGACAAAGCCAACGATGAGCTAGACAAAGTGAAAGACAAGGCAAGACCAAATGATTGATGGCAACGATAATTTGTCAGCAGATGAGAAGAGAACAGCGAAAGAACAAGTAGCAGAAGCAGTCCGCAATGCGAAACAAGCTGTTCAGACCAAGCTCAAAACCAAGAAGGTGTTAACTAAGCTAAGACAAACGGTTTGACAGCTATCAGTAAGGTGTCACCAATCGGACGCGACAAAGCCAACGATGAGCTAGACAAAGCGAAGACAAGGCAAGACCAAACGATTGATGGCAACGATAACTTGTCAGCAGATGAGAAGAGAACAGCGAAAGAACAAGTAGCAGAAGCAGTCTGCAATGCGAAACAAGCTGTTCAGACCGCTCAAAACCAAGAAGGTGTTAACCAAGCTAAGACAAACGGTTTGACAGCTATCAGTAAGGTGTCACCAATCGGACGACAAAGCCAACGATGAGTTAGACAAAGCGAAGACAAGGCAAGACCAAACGATTGATGGCAAATGATAACTTGATCAGCAGATGAGAAGAACAAAGAAAGAACAAGTAGCAGAAGCAGTCCGCAATCAGAAACAAGCTGTTCAGACCGCTCAAAACCAAGAAGGTGTTAACCAAGCCAAGACAAACGGTTTTGACAGCTATCAGTAAGGTGTCACCAATCGACGCGACAAAGCCAACGATGAGCTAGACAAAGCGAAGACAAGGCAAGACCAAAATCGATTGATGGCAACGATAACTTTGTCAGCAGATGAGAAGAGAACAGCGAAAGAACAAGTAGCGAAGCAGTCTGCAATGCGAAACAAGCTGTTCAGACCGCTCAAAACCAAGAAGTGTAACCAAGCCAAGACAAACGGTTTGACAGCTATCAGTAAGGTGTCACCAATCGGACGCGACAAAGCCAACGATGAGCTAGACAAAGCGAAGACAAGGGCAAGACCAAACGATTGATGGCAACGATAACTTGTCAGCAGATGAGAAGAGAACAGCGAAAGAACAAGTAGCAGAAGCAGTCCGCAATGCGAAACAAGCTGTTCAGACCGCTCAAAACAAGAAGGTGTTAACCAAGCCAAGACAAAACGGTTTGACAGCTATCAGTAAGGTGTCACCAATCGGACGCGACAAAGCCAACGATGAGCTAGACAAAGCGAAGACAAGGCAAGACCAAATGATTGATGGCAACGATAACTTGTCAGCAGATGAGAAGAGAACAGCGAAAGAACAAGTAGCAGAAGCAGTCCGCAATGCGAAACAAGCTGTTCAGACCGCTTCAAAACCAAGAAGGTAAGTAACCAAGCCAAGACAAACGGTTTGACAGCTACTGCAGGTGTTTCACCGGATGCGAGCGACAGCCAACGATGAGCTAGACAAAGGAAGACAAGGCAAGACCAAACGATTGATGGCAACGATAACTTGTCAGCAGATGAGAAGAGAACAGCGAAAGAACAAGTAGCAGAAGCAGTCCGCAATGCGAAACAAGCTGTTCAGACCGCTCAAAACCAAGAAGCGGTTAATCAGGCTAAGCAAGACGTCTTAAACACCCTAGATAAAATCCTTAAAGATCTTTCTGATCGTATTAACCAAGGAAACTCATCCACACCAGGTAATGGTGGCAACACCAACAATGGTGGCAATACTAACACCGGTGGTAACACCAACAATGGTGGCAACACTAACACCGGTGGGGACACTAACAATGGTGGTAATACCAACAATGGTGGCAACACTAATAACGGTGGGGACACTAACAATGGTGGTAACACTAACAATGGTGGTAACACTAACAATGGTGGTAACACTAACAATGGTGGTAACACTAATAACGGTGGCAATACCAACAATGGTGGCAACACTAATAACGGTGGCAACACCAACACCGGTGGTAACACTAACAATGGTGGTAACACTAATAACGGTGGCAACACTAACGCTGGTGGCAACACCAACAATGGTGGCAACACTAATAACGGTGGGGACACTAACCATGGTGGCAACACTAATAACGGTGGCAACACTAATAACGGTGGGGACACTAACCATGGTGGCAACACTAATAACGGTGGCAACACTAATAACGGTGGCAACACCAACAATGGTGGCAACACCAACAATGGTGGCAACACCAACAATGGTGGTAACACTAACACCAGTGTGACACCACCAGCTCGTAGCCGAAGAAGTGTAGGCTTTGCTGGTGGCACTCAATCGAGTCAAGAGAAACAGGTTGATAAATCCGTCTTAAGAGATTTGATTCAAGACTTGGAAACTCGCTTGAAAGACTTGGATGGTATTGATCAATCTGTCATCAACGCTGCTAAAATCATTCTCGGAGAGAGTCAAGAAGCCCTTAGAAATGCTGGCTTGACAGAGGCAGGTTTGAGAGAGATTACTGCCAAGGTCAAAGAAGCACTCGAATCCTTGAAAGGCAAGCAAGCGACTAAGGATAAAGAGGAAATGCAAGAAACAAGCAAAGAACAAGGTCATCTTCCATACGGTACGATGATTGGCAGTCTGCTCGCCCTTCTTGGTCTCCTTCTCTTCCTTATCGCGCGTCGCAAGAAAGAGTCAGAACTCAAGAAATTGACCAAGGAATTGACTAAGGTTCTGCAAGAAAGCAACCTTACAAGTGTAGATGCGAAAGTTCTCGACAAAGCACGAGAAGCTCTCGCTCAAGCAGTTGCCTTCCTAGCTAATGAGAAAGAGTCTGACTACACAGAAGATGAGTTGATTGAGAAACTCAAAGCTATTCTTGCTCAGTTAAGATAAGCAAAGTTTAGACGAGTCGGAAACTAGCTAGAATAGTGATTGATAGAATGTTGGAAAAACTCAATTTGAGGTGAACATTCAGAAAATCTTTCTCTGATAAAACGCATAATATCAAGCTGTTCTTAGGCATGATATTATGCGTTTTTTTATCATTTTTGAAACTTTTTGTTCTATCCTCTTTGTGCTATTTTTTTCTCATTTCACAAACATTTCATATTTGGATTTTATAATAAGCTATAGTCCAGTTTTTACTATACTTTGATATTCAAATATGTTATACTATGATTATCAAAGTAAATGAAAGGGGTTACGAATATGACGCCAGAAGAAATGTATCTGACAGAGCGATTGGACGTACAGATAGCTCATTTTTTAAAGAAAAGCGTTCAACATCGTAGACGCTATAAGGTATTAAAAATAACAGAAATCGTGGCAGGTTTCCTTATAGCTGTCTTTTGTGCTATTCCTATGCCAGGTGATCGCTACCGTTTGATTTCGGTTGCCTTGTCCAGTCTAGGCTTGCTGTGTGAGGGGATTCTCAATTTGTATAATGCCAAGGAACACTGGATTTCTTACCAAAAAACTGCGCAACTCCTGGAGAGAGAAAAATTCCTCTATCAATGTCAAACAGAGAAATATGCAGGAAAAACCAAGGCTTTTGCCCTATTTGTCAAGACATGCGAAGGTCTTATCTCAGAGGAAATTAACCAGTGGGAAAGTATCCAGTCAAAAGAAGTGGCAGCTAGTGCAGAAGCTCCAGTTAAAAAAGAATAGGAGGTGGAGGAAATGTCTCAATCCAGTTATCTATTGCCCTTACTCTGGTTGAAAAAAGAAGCCGATAAAGAAAAGATGAGCGCGACTCAGTGCCAGATATTTTTCTTTTATTATCAACTGTTTGAACTCTTATTTGCTAGAGAAAGCGACTTGAAAGACTTATGTCTGGGAAGGCAAGGTTTTTATTTCTCGCAGTTAGAGAAAGATTTGCTTTCTGGAGTTTCCCAATTTCTAAAAAACTTGGAGGGAAAAGGAACTCTAAAGGCTAATCAAGAAGTATCAGCTCGCAAAGCCCTTTTTCTAGCCTTGACAACTAGCCAGTCAGATTGGCAAGCTTTGGCTCCTGTTTTTGATTTTTATCAGGCTATAGGGAGACTGGAGACGCCCTTCTCTCTTGAGTTCTCAGGACAGACAAAATCTGATGTGGATTTACCAGTCAGCTTTGGAGAAGGATTATAGTGTCAAGGTGATTGGCGACAAGCATTTTGTATTGAAGAGACAAGATGCTACTAAATTGACAGCGCGCCAAACTCAAACTTTGGAATCACTGAGTCAATCAGAAGACTTGGTCAATCCTGTCTATGTGACATTAGGAGAAAAGGGGGTGCTCTTGCTTGATTAAGAGAGGAGATGTTAGGCTCTTTATTTGCCTTTTCCGACTATTAGTAGCGATTTGGCTGTAAAGAATCATATGTATATTTGTATTGACAACAGCATGACTAAAAACAAAGAGTTGGTTAAAAATCAGACCTTCAAACCAGCTCTCTTGACCAGACGTTTGGTCAAGAACTTTATGATAGAAGAGCCAGATCTAGCTCGTAATCCTTTTACAAGACCAACTTTGATTGACTTAGATAAGGTATTTATGTTGGATAATACGGTCATTCCGACTTCTTATCTAGCCAGACGGCGACGTAATGTCTCAGAAGAATTATACGAGGAAGTTTTGGATCACTTAGTCCAACCACGGCTGATTTCGCTGAACAAGTCTGAGTTTATGCAACTCAATCCAGGAACTTACTAGGAGGTAGAAGATGGGAAATAAAGCAGTAAATGACTTTATACTAGCTATGGATTACGATAAAAAGAAACTTTTGACCCATCAGGGAGAAAGTATTGAAAATCGTTTCATCAAAGAGGGTAATCAGTTACCCGATGAGTTTGTTGTTATCGAAAGAAAGAAGCGGAGCCTGTCGACAAATACAAGTGATATTTCTGTAACAGCTACCAACGATAGTCGCCTCTATCCTGGAGCACTTCTCGTAGTGGATGAGACCTTGTTAGAGAATAATCCCACTCTTCTTGCGGTCGATCGTGCCCCGATGACTTATAGTATTGATTTGCCTGGTTTGGCAAGTAGTGATAGCTTTCTCCAAGTAGAAGATCCCAGCAATTCAAGTGTTCGCGGAGCGGTAAATGATTTGTTGGCTAAGTGGCATCAAGATTATGGTCAGGTCAATAATGTCCCAGCTAGAATGCAGTATGAAAAAATCACGGCTCACAGCATGGAACAACTCAAGGTCAAGTTTGGTTCTGACTTTGAAAAGACAGGGAATTCTCTTGATATTGATTTTAACTCTGTCCATTCGGGCGAAAAGCAGATTCAGATTGTCAATTTTAAGCAGATTTATTATACAGTCAGCGTAGATGCTGTTAAAAATCCAGGAGATGTATTTCAAGATACTGTAGCGGTAGAGGATTTGAGGCAGAGAGGAATTTCTGCCGATCGTCCTTTGGTCTATATTTCGAGTGTTGCTTATGGGCGCCAAGTCTATCTCAAGTTGGAGACCACGAGTAAGAGTGATGAAGTAGAGGCTGCTTTTGAAGCTTTGATAAAAAGGAGTCAAGGTAGCTCCCTCAGACAGAGTGGAAGCAGATTTTGGACAATACAGAAGTGAAGGCGGTTATTTTAGGGGGCGACCCAAGTTCGGGTGCCCGAGTTGTAACAGGCAAGGTGGATATGGTAGAGGACTTGATTCAAGAAGGCAGTCGCTTTACAGCCGATCATCCAGGCTTGCCGATTTCTTATACAACTTCTTTTTTACGGGACAATGTAGTTGCGACCTTTCAAAACAGTACAGACTATGTTGAAACTAAGGTGACAGCCTACAGAAACGGAGATTTACTGCTGGATCATAGTGGTGCCTATGTTGCCCAATATTACATTACTTGGGATGAATTATCCTATGATTATCAAGGTAAGGAAGTCTTGACTCCTAAGGCTTGGAACAGAAATGGCCAGGATTTGACGGCTCATTTTACCACTAGTATTCCTTTGAAAGGGAATGTTCGCAATCTCTCTGTCAAAATTAGAGAGTGTACTGGGCTTGCCTGGGAATGGTGGCGTACGGTTTATGAAAAAACTGATTTGCCCCTAGTACGTAAGCGGACGATTTCTATTTGGGGAACGACTCTTTATCCTCAGGTAGAGGATAAGGTAGAAAATGACTAGGAGAGAAGAATGTTTGCGACAAAAAGAGGCGATGATCTCTCTGCGAATATCTGAAAGTTTATCTCTTGCCTAGCGATTTCCATTGGAGTATGCTCGTGATGTTAAAATGAGTCTATCAAACAGGGGCTGTAAGAAAAAGTAAAAAGGGTAGTGAAACTCCTTGCTATACAGGGAATTAGCTACCTTTTGCTTGTTTTAGAAGTGCCGTTGTACTAGTCTAACTTCAGTATCATGTGAAATCAAAAAGAGCATAAATTTCTGTTTCAGGAACACGTAAATTATGGTTTTGTTTAGAAGCTCTTCTATTGACTTCTTAGAATACAATAGCGCCTATAAGAACTGTTGAATTTCAAAGTATTTACTTGAACTATGATACGTCTGGAGTAGACTGTCAACAAAAGGTGCAGTATAATGGTTTTTGTCGCTTATATCTACAAACTCAAAACAGTAGCTTGAGCGGACTTTGTCAAACTTGGCAGAAACTTTCTATTTTCAGATAATGGTCTAGTTTGTTTTTTGAATGTTGATAAGGATGGAAAGGAAAGGAAATCTTAGCAGCCAAAAGTGCTATCCTAGTTGGATTTACTAAATAAAAATCCATTTCTCTAGTGAAAATCGA
>BNJS01001510.1_pt1 | contig 36840 bp, 54 predicted proteins | sample 8540461 | NCBI WGS metagenome assembly BNJS01 (sample SAMD00202454, study PRJDB9452) | human saliva metagenome | isolation source: human saliva | place: Japan
GGAAGCATTCTGGAGGATCGGTCCAGGCAACCACCGCGTGGCGCGAATCTGCTCGATCGACTCGGTAAGTTGCGATGACGCGGACGTTCATCACCAAACTGTTATAGTCATCAAGCTACCAAGAACCACGATTCCACGTTCGAGAATATATACCGACGCCGTGAGAACAGCATCGTGCTTGCTCGCCCGTCATATCGCCGACAATAGCTCAATGTGAGGACCTCAACGTCTTCCGCGAATCCAGCTGCGCGAGGATGTCAAAGCGCTCCCGGAAAGGTCGTAAAAGTAATGGTGCGGGGTACGGTCGTCCCACTGCTCGGCGGCAATCGCATCCTCATGCCTCCTGAGGACACCGCGTAAATGGCGAGCCGTCAAAACCCTACATCTCGATTATCTGTTTCTGCTCCGGGACATGTTCACATTCTCCTCGGGCGGCGGAACGACGAGGTGCTGACGCGACGTGGATGCTGAGGACACGCTCAGCCTTCGGCACCGGCGCTGGCGTTCATTCAAAGTTACGACCAGGTCCTCCTTGAGTACCTTCGACTTCCCGGAGAAGGGAGGCCTGTTTGGCGGCACCCTGAGCGGCGATGACGACGCGCTGGGCCCGCCGCGTCGTTGCCATGATGCGCGACTCAGGTTGCTGGTGCGCACAGGGGCCAGCCGATCGACGAGTCGAGCGCGAGACTCCCGCGTCGATCTCGGAGATCGAAAATCGAGAGCGACGTCGAAGGCGCGGAAGAAAGCCTGAGTCAGCGGGCCGGAGTGAACGCTGGCGGCCAGGACGATACCGTCGGAGCATCGCACCGTGAGGAATTCGAAGGGAGCTGGTCGCACGTTTGATCTCACCGACGTCGTTCCCAGAGGAGCGCCTGCAGCCGAAGCGCATCGACCTCACTGGAAGAGTGTAGACGCCGCGCACATCGGAGAGCTGGTGCTGAAAAGCGAGGCTGGAGTTTCGCAGCTGTCTCCCCATGTACTTCGTCGCGGGAGCATCGAGACGACCGGTCGCTGCGGCAGCCCAAAGCCCGTCGCGACGACGACTCGGGCGGTCGAAGTCTTCCGTCGGGCGGACCGGCTCGCGAGCACGCGCCGTGCGGGGACCAGCCCATACTCCCCAGGAGCGAGCGTTGTGCGCTGCTCGGCGAGAATCCGCCTGCAGCGCTACTACGAAGAGGCGGGGCCAGCGTGAGACCGACAGGGCGGTCATCCGGATAAGCTTTCACCGACAGCAGTAGCTCCTGCGCTAACTCTCCGCGCGGCTGAGCCACAGGAACGATGGCGGCCACCCGCTGCTGGGCAGCCGTGGAAGCCCGAAGATCACCAGCCAGGTCACGCAGCTCCTGCGCGGTGAATCGCGACTGCCCGGCACGCGCCGCCTTCGCGGCCACCTGGATGGCGACGGCGTCAGAACTGCGCATCGTCATCATGCATGGCTGCGCACGAGCGCACGCGCACCTGGTCGTTGATGCTACGCTACGCCTTCTCCCGACGCCGATCAGAACTACCCCAATGGTGCGGCTCGCACATCACGCCGCATCGGCGAACTGAACCTCCGCAGCAGCGCCTCGGACTCTCGCGCTCGCTCCCGCACGACCTCGACGCGGTGATTGCGCGCGGGTCGCGCAGCACATCGCGCACGCTCCCGCACGCCCCCGTCTCGGCTCCCAGACGGCGAAGACCACCCGCACCAGACGCGCCAACTGGATGGCGCTTGGCGTGCACATGGTGCAGGGCTCGAGCTCACCAGCTCGCAGCCGTCCGCCCATGCGTTACCGCCCAGCGCCGCCCCCGCCGCCCGCAGGCCAGCACTCGGCGTGGGCCGTGGGATCGCATGCGGCCCGCGGGCATTGGCCGCCTCCGCCAGTGGCCTCGCCGTCGGGCCCGGGGACGACGGCGCCCACCGGCACCTGTGGCCCGTGCCCGACTGGCACCTCCGCGGCGGGGTGAGCTGCACGATCGTCGCGCAAAGCTGTAGCGCGCCTCGATTGCACTGCCGCCTCTCACGCCCCTCAGCCTCGACGCACGATGAGACGTCATATGATCGCACTTCACATTGAGCGGCTACCGGAACTGCAGCACATTTCCATGCAGCCTCCAGCCTCTTCTTTGGCGAGAATCCGCCACTCCCAGTTGATCTTTGCATCAGCTCCCTGCAAGGCTCTGCGGGCTGACATCGCCACGGTGAATGGAGTCAAGTCAATATGGAACCACCAGCGAACGGCAGGCTGAGGTCCGCCAACGAACCCACGAGACCCACTGAATCCATGCGAGACCCGCGGGAGTTTCCTGATTCTGGGCACAGGCGCCGACTCTCTGGTCATCGAATCGGCCAGCGAAGCCCTGCCGAGCCCGCCTCCCCACCTCCCGTCCCTGCGGCCCCTGAGACCAGCCGCTCCGCCGAGCCCGATACGTCCGGCGAGCGGCACCCCATCCCGACAAGCAGCGTCAGACTGGGGGTGGTATCTCGCCTCCGCCAGTCATCATCGCGATTGTCGCCGCCAGCGCGCCTATCTCGCCCACGGTTGTGCAGAGCGCGCCTTCGAGGCGGCCGTCAACTGGGCCGAAGGTGGTTCGGCTCCTTCACCATCCTTCTCCATCACGGCCTCGCTCGCATCTCGATCCTCCTGGTCGCCCTGAGGCAAGTACGGGCGCGTGCGGCTCGGTCCGGACACCCACGACTTCTCCACCTTCTCCTGGGCCGCCATGCTCTTCGCCGCCGGACTCGGCGCGTCACTGCCCTTCGCCATCGCCGAGGCCTGTCGTCCCAGTCCATGATGCCGCCCGTCGGCGAGGGCGGAGACCGATTGAGGCCGCGCGCGGCACGCCGTCGTCCTGGCGATCTTCCACTACCGGAATCTCCGGCCGCGTCTGCGATCGCGGCATGGCGCGTGCATTGCTTCGCCACCGGCGCCGCGATGCGCGCGCTGGCGGTGCGCTCCACCCTGCGCCCGCTGCTCGGTGACCGCGTGGACGGCTGGGCGGGCGACGTCGTGGACACCGCGGCGCTCGTCGGCGGCGTCTTCGGGATCGCGGCTCGCTGGAGTCGGCGTCGTCCAGCTCAGCGTGGCCCCTCGACATCCTCTCTTCGGCATCCTGCAGGGCATTGTCGGCGCGCAGACTCGCCTGGATCGTGCTGTCCGTGATCATGGCGACGTGTCTCGGCCGTCACCGGCGTGGACCGCGTGCGCATCCTGTCCACATGAGACGTGGTCTCCTCAAGCCACGGCTTTGGCCTGTGGGTCGCGATCACCGGCGACACGGCCTTCCCCATGGGCTCCCTCATCGGGAGCGTCGGCGACTTCATGGTCCAGTTCCCAGCTGACCCTGGAGACCTACGCTCAGCCGGCCGAGGAGTGGTCCAACGAATGGACGCTGTTCTTCCGGGCCTGGTGGATCACCTGAGCCTTCGTCGGCGACGTTCCCGGCTCCGCATCTCCCGGCGGCCGCACGTTCACGCGATTCATCGCGGCGCATCCCGCCCTTCTCTACGTGGTGATGGGTGGCGATCTTCGGCTAACAGCGCCCTGGAACTCCATCCGCTCGGGCGACACTGACTTTCCAGCAGACCACCATCTCCAAGCCCGAGCAGGGCCTCTACCTCCCTGCTCCAACGCCGCCGGCGGAAAGCCGCGTCATCGCCCTCGCCCTGTTCATCGGCATCCTCTCTACGTCACGAGGCGCCGGCTCCGCCCCTGGCTGTCATGTCGAGCCTGTCCAGCCGCATCAGGGCGAGCGGGAGGACGCCGCCGCTGGCTGCGATCTTCTAGGCGACTGACCGGCATCCTCATGCCGCTCGCCATGCTGCGGCCGGAGGCATCACTCATCCTCCAGCAGGCGACGCTGGTGCATGGCGCTGCCCTTCAGCTTCATCCTCGTCAGTGATCGCTGGCTGCCTGCTCAAGGCGCTTCATCAGGAGGCGAGCTACAACCTGGCCCCGCTCGCGCGCCTACCGCAACCGACAGGTCGGCTTCACCGGAACCGCGGCCAGTCTGCGCGCGTCTCCTGGCGCGACCGCCTGTCGCACACCTTCGACCACGTCACCCCCGAGCAGGCCTGGCGAGCGCTGGACTGGCGCATCGTGCCCGGCCCTGGAGGCGATGGCCGCCGAGATCGAGAAGGAGAAGCTGGACGCGGAGGTCTACGTCGAGGGGAGGGGAGGCCGAGGACCCCGACGACGAGCGCAACTACCTGGGCCGTCATCCTCGCTGGTGACAGACCCGCACAACGAGGCTCGCGACGGCGAGGCGAGCCCGAGGTCCTCGAGCGCGCGGGCGGCCGACAGGTCTTCCGCTACGTGGTACGCATGGTCGAGGACCCCGGCCCTCCTACGGCGGCGGCAGCAGGAACGAGGCCGACGACGTCACGGTGCGGCTCGAGGTGCGACTGCGCGGCGGCGGGTGGGCTACGACATCAGTGGACTGGTCCGCCGACCAGGTCGCCCACGACGTCCTGGACCACCACGAGCGCTGGCTGCGAGTACCTGGGCACGAGCAACCGCGCACGTCTGAGGTTGAACCGGCGCCGGGCGCCCGCCCGAACGCCGAGATCGGTCGTACCCGGCTCGAGATCGGTCCACTTCGCACCGAGATCGGTCGAACTCCGCCGCGAGATCGGTCCCGTTTCGCCCGAGATCGGTCGTACTCCGGCTCGAAATCGGTCCACTTCCGCATCGAGATCGGTCCGGGCCGACGACGAGCGACGGCCGATGCCCGCGTCAGCGGGAGTTGCTGCTGCAGACCGGATTGAGCCCGGGGCTCGCAAGGCGCACCCCGCTCAGATCCCGCCGACGGCGGCCAGCTGGCCGAGGACAACGGCGCGCAGCGTCCGGCCGCATGCGAGGCCTTCCACAGGCCGTGGTCGTGCTCGCGCTGCATGGCGGAGGGGCGATCCGATGGGCGGGTCGCGCGGCGGCTGGTGCTGTCCGACGGCGCGGGTGCACGACGGCGAGCGCGAGCAGGACCACAGCGGCCATCCCGGTCACTACGGCGCAGGCGGCCAGCACAACGTGCATCGCGTGGATGTAGGCGCCGCAGGCGGCGTCTCGCAGGGTGACGCCGCCGGGTCCAGACATCCGGGCTGCTGCGGCGAACGCCGTCGGAGCCGAGCCGCTGACGGCGGATGCGGCCGGATCGGGTAGGGTGGCCGCCAGTTCCGCGACCCCCTGTCCGTAGCGGTTTCCGGTCAGCGAGCCGAGCAGGGCAATGCCCAGGACTGCGCCGAGCTGACGAATCGCATTAGAAGAGCCGCCCCGCGCCGCCGCGCTCGCTAGGAACGGCGTGCCTGGTCCCGTGGGCTGACCGATCCCCAGACCGAGACCCGCAACGAGCAGGCCCCAGAACGCGGGCTGGTGGCCGCTCCGTCGCGCTCGTGGTGGAGCACAGCCACAGACCGTTTATGGCGCGGGCGCCATGCGCCGGGAAGGATGGAGCTCGCGCGGCCCGGACTCGCGACAGGCCGGAGAGATCCCGCCCCGACCACGGCTGTCAAGGCGACGGGCATGAGCATGAGTCTCTGCAGCCGCGGCGTCGTGGCCGGCATGGTCTCGTAGTCCGGGTGACGAACAGCAGGCCGAGGCACGAAGTTGTGCCCATCGAACCAGGACGAGACTCGGAAGCGGTAATGAGCAAGCAGGCCGAGGTCGGTCAGCCGGTCGCGGGCGCGGAGCTCGACGACGACGAATACGGCAAGCGCGAGAGGCGCCCGCTGCGATCGGACCCCACGTTGCGGGTGCGCCTGCAGGTGTGCTCTGGCATTGATCAGCCCCTCGTGATGAGGCGAGGCCGAGCGCGGCGGCGACGACCTGGACGACAGGCAGGTCTGCGGTCATGGCCGCGGGCAGGCGACGACGACCTCAGGCACGCGCTGGCGAGGACGACGACGGCGACAGCGATGTCGAGCCAGAACATGGCCCGCCACCCCACCTGTGATCATCGACCCGCCGATCAGCGGGCGAGCGGCGCGCCGACGGGCCCCGGCGGCCGTCCATCGCGGTGGCCAGGGCCCTTGCGCGCATCGTCGAACATCTGCGGGATGAGGGCCAGTGACATCGGCGTGAAGACCGGCAGCCAGCCGCATGACTACGGGCGGCTATGGGGACGCCGACCGTGGGACGCCGCCGGGCCGCGCAGAAGCCGACGACCCCGGCCACGAGCGGGCGCGGTGCCCCAGCCGGGTCGCAGAGCCCCGCCCGGCAGCAGGAACCACCAGGAAGGCGGTTGTGTAGGAGGAAACAACCACTCGAGGCACTGACGCTCTTCGAGCTGCGGACAGGGCCGGGGCGCGACGTTGATCGCGATCGTGTTCGCGAACAGCGGGACCGCGCCGAGCGACAAGGCCGCCAGGCCGAACCAGTTCGATGCGCTGATCCTCTCATATGAGAGGCCTATCATGACGGCGGCGGCCTCGCACGCACGCCCAGGGCTGCATGGGAATGAACCGATCTCGCGCGGAAACGACTGATCGCGCGATAAGGGCGGGCGTCCGTACAATCGCGGGCGCAGCCAGCACGCGGGCACCTCGGGCGGCCAGCGGACCCGCAAGCTCGCCACCCGACGCGCCATCCGCCGCACGGCCCTGGACCTGTTCACCGCGCGCGGCTTCGACGCCGTCACCGTCGAGGCAGGATCACCGGGGCCGCCGACGTGGCGCCCATGACCTTCTACCGCCACTTCGGGACCAAGCAGGCCCTCGTCCTGGACATCGCCCTCACCGGCCAGATCGCCCGCGCCCTCGACCGTCGCTCACGCGGACGGGACAGCCCCGACATCGACTGCGCGCTCGACGACCTGCTGGCCGACGCCGACCGAGTGGCTCGATCGACCTCGCCCGCAGGATCCGGCTCATCCGCGACAACCCGGCCCTGCAGGGACGCCCCTGTGGCAGCCTCCACCGACTGGACCGCCGTCTGTCGAGCGCCACCCGCGACGCGCTGACGCGCGCGCGCTCGCGCGCTGCATACGGCGTCGCGCATCGGGGCCGCCCTCGCCTGGCCCGGTCCCGCCAGACCGTCCCGACGGACGCGACGCCTCCTGCGCGAGCACCTACCCGCCCCTGGCCGTCCTCCGCACGACGCCATCGGAACCCTCCCGGCCCGGCCTGAAACCGCTTACTGCGCCTCTTTTCCCATACTGACCTCGCGCTGCTCGTACAGTAGGAGGGTGCATGCAGTAAAGGCAACGACGTCACGCTACGGGCGCAGCCGCAGTTCTGCACGTCGAGGCGGGCCCGCACGCGTAGGCTGACCTCATGCGTCTTCACGTTGCCGATCACGCCCGCTCATCGACCACAAGCTCTCCGTCCTGCGCGCGCGAGAACGCTGTCGGCCGTCTTCCGCCTCTGGTCGATGAGCTCGTCACCCCTGCTGGCCCTATGAGTGCCCTGCGAGGTGCGCACCGAGAGGTCGAATCCACCACCCTGTGGCGGTCGCCCACACCTGCGCGCCCTCGCCGAGCCGCAGCCCATCGTCGCTGCGATCCTGCGGGCGGGCGGGCATGCCTGAGGGCAGCTCGGCTGCCGCCCCACGGCGGAGGTCGGCTTCCTGGGCATGAAGCGCGACGACGACACCCCTCGGGTCGAGACCTGCGCCAACCGCCTGCCGGACGACCTGTCCGGGCGCCAGTGCTCGTCATCGACCCCATGCCGCCATGGCCACACCCTGGTCGCCGCCATCGACCTGCTGGAGCGCGCGCGCGATCGTCCTGCATCACTCTCACGCCGCCGAGGCATCACACCCTGAGGCCGCCGTGGGCGATCGCGTGCGTCACGTGGTCACGCGGCCGAGGACCGAGAAAGGCGGCTCACGGGCGAGCGCGCATCGTGCCCGGGCCTCGGGCGACGCCGGCGACCGCCTCTACGGCATCGTCGACGGACGTCCACCGAGCGTGATTCGCCGCTCTTCCATGGAACGACTTCCCGCCTGGAGAGGGCCCAGCAGCAGACTCCGCATGGCGGTCCACCAGCCGACCGACTTGACCTAACTGAGCCCCCTCGACGGACGCTCACTCGGTTTGGCCTCCCACAATTCCGCGGCCTGCTCATCCTGTACGGAGGTCTCGGACCCCGGTTGCACATGCGAGAGCGGGACCTCCGGGCGCAAGGCGTTATTCCTCACAGATCCGGGGGATTTCGTCAGATGCCCAAAAGATGGTCGACGCGCTCCCATGTGCGCCTTGGGGTCTGCGCACATGGGAGCGTCGCGCCCGCGACGGACCATCCCGCATTTCCGCGCGATTCCGCGTTTTTCTCATTAAATAGGCTGACTCGCGAGTGTGCAGCTGCGCCGATCCGGCGCTCCCGGCCTGATCGCATCGCCCACCCGGGCACACACTGCAGGGGGCCTGCTCGTATAGCTCCGGCTGTTCGCCGTTACCTTTCCGTGCCCTAAGGACACGATGCAGCTCTCCTGCAAGCATATTCCTCCTCGCCTCCCTCACCGCCGCTACGAGTACCGCCCTGGCCGCCTGCTCAGACGGCTCGGGCTCGGGCGGCGCAGGCGATGCGCACCCGCAGACGATCACCGACCACGGCGACGGCAGGTCGACGCCGGCCACGGCATTCACGCGGCGATCGACCAGATCCGATCGAGGTCGACCACTATCGCCTACTTCGACGGTTCGGCGCCCTAGCCTCGTCGGCATGAGCGCGCGGCCGGGTGGCCGCCCTGAGACACCATCGCCGCCGAGATCGCCCCTGAGATCTGAGGGTGGACACCTCCTACTACACAACGGCGAGCTCAACGTCGAATCCTGCTGCTGGCGCTCAACGTCGATGTCGTCCTGTACAACGCCAGCAACGACAAACGCACGGCCAGCTGTTCGAGGCAGGCCGGCATCCCCGCCGTCGGACTCACCACGGAGGCGGACCAGCACCTACGCGGACTGGATGCACCTGCTGAGGACGTGTTCGACGAGCAGCAAGATGACCGACAAGATCGCCCTCGGCACCGGGTACGTCGAGGGACGCCCAGGCGCGCGCCGCCCAGATCGCGGAGGCCGACCAAAGCTCTCGACATTCTGTGCTCATGGGCGTCAAGGGACGGCACGGTCACGGTGGCCGCAGGCACCGAGGCTGGTTCACCGACTCCTGGGCCAGCGCATGAATTACACCGACTCGGCCAAGGACCTCACCCGCCGCCACCGACCAGCTCGAGACGGTCCCTCGACTGGAACTCGGTTGCATCCTGGTGACGGGCAGGGGGATGGCGACCTGCCGCCAAGGATATCCTGGCGGGAAGCGCCGGCGGCGTCGATTTCACCCAGTTGAAGGCCTATGAGACAAGGCCGTCTACTCCACCGGCCTGGGCATGTGGAAACTGGTTCACCCCAACCCGGATGCGTCGCTGGCCGCCCGCTGGGTCACTCCAGCCTCGCGGACAGTTCACCGACATCGACCTGCCCGCTCTGACCAAGGACGTTCTACAAAGCAGATGTACGCCTTGACCTGACGATGACAGGTCGGGACGATCATCAACCCGACGCCTGATGCAAGCCCCTTCCTGCCGGGCCCGGTCTGCGCCCTGGGTCCTCACGCTCTGGTGTTCTCGTGCTGGCCTGCGCCGCGGTGTCCATCATGGTGGGCCGCTACGGCGTGAGTCCGCAGGAGATGGTCGGGGCGATCGGCGCCCGCATCACGGGCGGGATCTCCCCGGACCGGAGGGCCGACTCGGTGGTGTTCAACCTGCGGATGCCCCGCATCACCGTCGCCACCTCATCGGGTCCCGGGCGCATGGCGGTCTCGGTGCCGCCAACCGTCATCTTCTCCAACCGCTGGCCACTCCGGACACGCTGGGCGTGGCCTCGGGAACCTGCGTGGGGCCGTCGTCGCCCTGCTGCTGGGGTGGGGATGCTCGGCGTTCAGCTCACGGCGCTGGTGTGCCGGCCTGATCACGGTGCGGTCACGACGGCGGTGGCGCGCCGCCGAAGCGGGGCACTGACGTCGTCACCCTGGTGCTGGCAGGTGTGATCGTCTCCTGGCTGGACGCCGTCCTGTCGATGCTCAAGCTCACCGCGGATCCCACCAGCAAGCTGCCGGAGATCACCTAGCTGGCTCATGGGTTCCCTGCGGGGTCGTCCTGGCAGCAGATCGCCCTGGCGACGCCCCTTCATCGTGATCGGCTCCGGCGTCATCGCGGCCTGCGTGGCGGCTCAGTGCTCTGGCCCCTGTCCGAGGACGAGGCGCGGGCGGCGGGGTGGACGTCCGCCGCCTGCGCATCCTGCGCTGATCGTGTGGCGACGGTGGTGACGGCGTCGGTGATCTCCTGTGCGGCCAGGTCGGGTGGGTCGGGCTCATCGTACCTCACGCGGCGCGCATGCTGACCGGCTCCGACAGCCGGTACCTGATCCCGGTCTGCCTGCTGCTGGCGAGCGCCGATGATCGCGATCGACACGGTTGCGCGCACGCTGACCGCCTCGGAGGTTCCGTCTCCGTCGTCACGGCGATCGTGAGAGCGCCCTTCTTCATCACGCTGCTGCGCCGCTGGGCGGGGTGCAGGTACGGGCCGAAGCTGGTGGTGGACGACGGCGCCTTCCGCTATCCGGGTGCGCCGGCCCCGATCCTGGCGCACATCGGCGTCGAGGTCGGGGATCGCGAGCTGCTGAGCGATCCCTGGGCCCCAATGGGCGGGCAGACGACGACCTGCTGGCACCATGCTCCGGCCTGCAGAGTGGAGTCCGGAGCGACCCTTCTCGACGGCGTCGATCTGGCCGCGCTATCCCCCCGGGAAGTCGGGCGGCGGATCGCCTACGTGCCGCAGACTCGCAATTCCAATGCGACCGGTTTGACGGGCCTGGACATGGTGATGCTCGGACGCAGCCCGCACCTGCCGCTGCTCGCCCAGCCGGGGCCGCGCGAACGGGAGATGGCCGGGGAGGCCCTGGCGGGCATCGGCGCGGAGGCGCTGGCGCTCATGCCGTGCCGGACGATGTCGGGCGGGCAGTTCCAGATGGTGCTCATCGCCCGGGCGCTGGTGGCGGAGCCGGAGGTGCTGGTCCTGGACGAGCCGGAGACCGGTTTGGACTTCCACAATCAGCTGATCGTCCTGGACCTGCTGCGCGCTGATCCGCGAGCGGGGCCTGAGCGTCGTCATGAACACGCACTACCCGGCGCACGCCTGAGAATCGCCGACCGCGTGCTGCTCCTGGACTCCCAGCACCCGCGACATCCGGTCCGACCCGCGAGGTCATGGACGAGGCGACGCTGGCCCGGGTCTTCGGGGTCGAGGTCTGCATCGGCGAGCTCGAGCACCGCGGGGAATCATGACGACGGTCGTGCCGGTGCGGGTGGTGTAGGGCGGGGAATCACCTTTTCCAGCATCCGTTTTGTTGTGGTGTTGAGATGGCGGGGTTCATGAGTTGTCGTTGTTGTTGATGGTTTGGATTTCGGCGACGGGGATGTTGGTGGTGGATGTGGTGGTGACGGGGTCGAGGTCTCCGGTGGCGCCGTCGGTGGCGGTGTAGGAGATCGAGTAGCCCCTGGATGTCCAGGGTGTGGTTCCGCGCAGGTGGGCTGAGGGCGGGTGAACTCGATCGTGCGGTCGGAGGTCATCCTTCGGCCGCTGTCAAGCTATGACAGCGTCAAGTGGGGTGTGGGGTTGGGTAGCTGGCTTGATCGGGTGGGCCGGCGGCGATGGGCGGGACGGTGTCGATCAGTGGGGTGAAGACTTGTAGGAGGGCGTCTTGTTGTTCGGGTGTGACGGGTTGTCGTCCGCACTGGTCAGTCGCACAGTCGAGCATGGTGCCGTCTGGGTAGCGCCACGCGATGTATGCACCGTTATCCGCGGTCGACCATCCCTCGCCGTCTTTTTCCGTCGAGCTCAATCGCTTTAGCGTGTCTGGAAAAATGGGAGGAATATCATGAAATACAGCCAACCATCAAAGCCTGCTATTTCCCAAAGAGATTACTCGAGCCATAGCTCAATTCGAGAGTCCGAATGGGTCCGGAATTGGCGTAGGAAGTGGTGTTACAGTTGTAGATATATTCAATTCTCCCCGCTTCCGCATATTAGGCTTTATGGGGCCATTGTTGTATCTGTATGAGAGTATTTCGCAGTCGAGTGTTTCTTTGAGTTGTTGTGTTGATAGCGCGCCGCCGCGAGATGTATTCGTCCGTTACTGGCGTGGATTTTGCGGTGCGTGAAGGGTTGTGCAGGGCCAGGAAATCAGAGCAAGCCCCAACGCCAAGGCCCAGGCAGAGCACTGCGAGCGCAGACGGCCGCTCGTTTGCGAATCGAGACTGCGTGCAGGTGGTTCATTATTGTTCTTCTTCGTCTGGCTCATCCGGTGGGCCGTGGCGGTGTGGCGTTGTCGGTGGGGAGGGTAGGCGGTTTTGGGAGTGTGGAGCCGATGTGAGGTCATCAGGTCTTCTGCTCGCTGTGGCAGTTCGTCATCGGGGGATCTGATCTTGTTCTATTGCGATGGTGATGGTCAGGGTGCGGCCGGTGTCCGAGTACCACACACAGGTGGCGCGCCTCCAATCGTCTCCAGGGACGATCAAGTAGGTGTGCCCGTCTAATCCGGTGTCCAGCTGAGTCACCGAGAGCCCGGCTTTCTAGCTGGCCTTAAATGTGGTTGGTGTTCTAAAGGCGAGGGGTGAGAGATGCTCTTTTCCTGGAATAATGCGGGTTGCTTAAGTCGTGCATGTTTCAGGATGAGGAGCACCTTCCTGGTCAATGGCACCGGTTGTATCCGGGGGTGAGGTTGAGGCCCGGTGAGATCAACACGGCGGGGCTTGCCGGGGCCGGGCTGCTGACGGAGACGATCCGTGCTGCGGGTCTGGGGCTGGGTCTGTCTCGGGTTCTGGACCGGTGGCGCAAGCCGGGGGCTGTGCACGGTCCGGGCAGGGTCATCTGTGATCTTGCCTTATCGCTGGCTAGGCAGGAAGTGCGTCGGACTTAGCCCTCCTTGCGTGCCCAAGTGAGGATGTTGGGCCAGTGGCCTCACGCACGGTCTGCCGGTTGGTCAAGGGATCGACCAGGGGACATTGAGGCGGTCTAAGGCCATCAGCACGGCCGCCGCGACCGCGACCATGGTGGTGTGGGTCTTGGCGGCGAGCACGCCCCTGCTGCGGGCATCTCGGCGGCGGGCGTCCTACAGCGTGGGCTTCACCCTGCCTGACCACATGCCCCAGATCTACCGGACGATCCCCCAGAGGGCTTGGAGTCCGGCCTACAACACTGACGGGCAGCCCAAAGATGGCGCGGATGTCACTGAGATCGCCCGACCTGCTGGACCTGGCTGCCTGGCCGCCGGGTGACTGCGGGCCATCATGCGCAGGGAACGGCCCCACCTCGGGGCTCCGTTGCGCTTCGAGGGACGTCGATGGCTACCGCCTGACTGCTTTCGCAACCAGCAGCCGGTGATCGGCCAGCTGCCGACCTGGAGTCAGGCAGCGCCGCGGGGCCAGGTGCTCGACCGCATCCGCTGCGCCACGAGTACCGAGCTGAGCATTGCCTTTCCTGGCTTTTGCTGCCAACCGCGCGTGGTGCCGATCACCACCTCTAGCCCGCGAGCACCCTGGCCTGGGCAGACATGCTGGCCCTCTGGCTGGAGCTGTGCCTGCAGATGGGGCCGGGAACACAGCGCCACCGACTGATGGCCATCCCGCCGCCATCACTACTCACCACGCCCGGCACTATCATCATCCGCTACAGGCCTCCCACCCTGGACTGAGACGTTTCATAGCGGCCTCCACGCCCGCAGTCCCTACCCGCCCCATCCCCAGCAAGCCCGAACCCCCATAGACCAATCCAACCACCCCACGAAACACAAGGCTAGGCACAGGCCCGCCCATCGACACCTAAGTAGAATGGAGTTGGGTGCGTCGGAATCAGGGAACCCTCCCGTGTTACCCTAGCCCGTCCACCGCACGCCCCGGCAGAGGCATCACCGTTACCATCGAGTTCATGCGGTCTGCCCGCCCTTTACGCTACCTCGACCGCAGGGGCGCGCTTTAACCTGCGCACCGCGGTTACTCGCCGCCCAGCCGGGGCGCTGACCCTGGTCACCGTCATCGGAGGAGTCCCGCTGATCACGGGAGGCACCAACTCATGCGTCCGTCGGGGATAGATTACCCGTACTACGCAGTCCCGTCAGACTCCTGGGCGAATGGCTCAACGCAAAGCAATGGACTTCGACAATCGACACGAGACGCCTCGATCTTCACTTCGCTGATCATCTCTTCTCGGTGAAACCTGGCGCGACGGCACCCAGATTCCACCCTCACTGCCTATACGATGAGCGACCCGGGTCTCCAAGGCGTGGTCCACGACTGTAGACACTTCGAAGGATTCCGTAGCCGGGCTCTCAGCGAAGAATAACGCAGTTTATCCCGCATTTCCTGATCTCGGGGCAAGAACACGCTTATTCATGGAAGAAACATCTATAACATACGACCGGCGACACCAGCGACGCCCCATGGCCCGAAGATGCCATGCCCGTCGTAGCCGGCGACGTCGTCGTCGCCTGCCAGAAAAACCACCTGCGCAGGCTATCGCGGGGGCACTACCAGCTCCATGTGGTCAACCGCGGTCAACGACCCATCACTTTCCGAACAATCAACCGATGTGGCCGAGAAAACATCTTGAAACGGTCAAAACTATGGACCGTCCGAGTTTTCTGGCAGAAGCGCCACCATTGCCGGCCTCTACGCCATCAATATTAGTACTGGAAAGATGGTGGAATTCACCTGCCGGAGAAGAAAAACATCCCAATACATCACGGTCAGCACGGACAAGGGATGGTCGGTCGTCTCGAAAGGACAAAGCCACAGGGGGAATGGCACATCTCCTTTTATGAGGAGAACGGTGGCGACCCCATCCCACAGACACTCTTCGCAGAGATTTCGACACCCAGCCCATCTACACTCCCGGGGCTCCGCTCGGCCCAAGGAGTTCCGCTCACTATGGGTGATGACGACCCCGCCTCACTGGCCGGGACAATAAATTTTACAAGCGAAGGCGATAAGGGTGCGCGCAAGACGATCTCAATGACCAACGCCGCCGCTATCGACCTCACTGGCTTCGATACACCTTTCACTTTTCCCCTGCTTCGATCAACGCGAGCACTCCAGGTCTCCGACCATGCGAAGGTGGTGACTGTCGGAATGAAGCGGTCCGTAAATGCCGCTCCTTTCTCACTGATGTACTGACGCCGCGACAGGGCAGCAGATCGACTTCGAAGGAATGGATCCGAACAGCGGAGCCGTGTTCGCCTTCGTCGATTCAAGAAGATCGTCGGCTACTCGCCAGCAGACGCACCCTCGCCAGTTACACACCCACCGCTGCGCGGGCGATACCCAAACGATACATACGAACGTGACTTTGGGGCCCTCGCCCTCTGATCAGCCACCGCAGCCCGAGCGGCTACCCCTACCCGCCGTCCGCCCCGGCGCGCTCGCATGGACACAGAGGCCCCCGCAGCAGGTGCTCTAACCCCATCAGCAGCCGACGCAGCGGTTCCAGCGCACTGCACGCAGCTGCTCCCGCCGGGTTCGATGCCCGGCGGCATGCCCGGTGCAAACGCCCAATCGACGGCGTACAGGACTGGAGGTCCTGGGAACGGGACGGCAGCACCGCCTGAAGTGTCAGCGACGACGTCGAATGCGCTTGCGACTCATGTGGGTGTCACCGTGCGCCGCGGCAGCAGCGCTACGTCCCTGCCAGAGTGACAATCATCAGCATTGATGAAAGCTAATCCCCATCCTCGACACCCCCGAAAACAAGCGGGTCGGTGAGCACACCCTGAATGGCAGCGGCTGCGTCGCCAGGATCGCCATGGACGGCGGCTCCTCCGTGGACGCCCCCGAACCCCATGTCTGCAGAAGACGGCATGCCGAGCGACATCTACTTCCTGCTAGCCAGACACTACCGCAAAAGGGGCGCCGTGATGTTCAACAGAGGTGGGATCGGATCTCGAAGACGGCTTTCGTACCATGGTCAACGCGAAAACTGGGAGGCTATCGGTGCCGACCTGAGATCCGAGTAGAGGGTTTTACCTCGTCTCTCTCGATCGACGCGCGATCGGCTGCTCGCGAGCGCGGCGCACTCGCCGTCTACGAGCCGGTCGTGCGCTGAGCGCGCGCCTGCGTTCGGTGCGTTCAGTAGGCGGCACACCGGCCGGGCCGCCGTCTACGAACGCACAGGCCTCATCCCTGGCGCATCCTCGCACTCGCGCCACTACGCTCGCCCCATGACTGCTGCGACGTCCATGACCCGTGCCCTGCCGGTGCGCGCCCCAGGTCATGCGTCGAATGCACATGCGCTGACAGCGCCAGCCGTCGCTGTGCGCGAATAACGGTCAGAGTCCGGGCCCGCGCACAGCCCGCTCGTTGCACTCGCGCGTCCGCCTCGCCATCGGCGGTTCGTGTTCATCGCTCATCCCGTTCTTCGCGCGCGCCCGCCGCCCCGCGCGGCGGCATCCTCGCATGCCGTGCCTCAGAGACCCACGCCAGCCATGTCGGGTTCATGCCTCGGCCTCAGCTCCGTCCTCCTGACTCACCTCTCGCCCCCGCCCGCACGCAGCACCCGGCCGCTCCGGCAGCTCTGGCAGTGTTAGCCGCTTCGACTCCTCACCTGCGACCCCGGCCCCGGCCGCAGCAATGGCCTCCCGACCTCTCCCCGTTCGACCTGGTCCACGACCGCACCGGCACCGGCTCCCTCAAGTGGGACTTCGCCGCCGAGCGAGGCCGCCCCACCACGGCCCTGCCCCTGTGGGTGGCGGACATGGACCACGCCACCGCGCCCTGCGTGATCTCCGCCCTCCTCTGGCGGGTGCGCCATGGAATCTTCGGCTGCTCGAACCGGACGCCGACTACAACACCGCCCTGGCCGGCTGGTTCTCCCGCCGCTACGACTGGCGGATCGACCCCGCCTGGAACGTGATCACCCCCGGCGTCGTGCCCGCCCTGGCATTGGCGGTACGGGCCCTGACCGGCCCCCGGCGACGCCGTCGTCATTGAGCCCGTCTGCCTTCCAGGAGGTCGTCGAGGCGAACGACGCGGACAGTCGTCTCTGTGCCGCTGATCCGTGATGCCGACGGCGCTTATCGGCGATGCCGCGGCACTGGGCGACCCTGGCGCGCACCGGCGCCGGACTGCTGCTCTGTGCAATCCAGCAATCCGGTTGGGGCGCGTATGGTCGCGCGCGACGAGCTGACCGAGCTGGCGGGTGACCGCCCGTCACGGCGTCGTCGTCGTGGCCGACGAGATCACGCCGACCTCGCCCGCTTCCCGGCCACGCACCACGCCATTCGCCTCACTAGCGCCGAGGGTCGCCGCGCACGGTCACGTGCACCTCGCCGTCAAGGCATCTAACGTCTCGCCGGACTGCAGGCGGCCAGCGTCCTCATCTCGGCTGCGCTGCGCGCCGCTTCCGCACCGGCTCGACGCCGGCGCTACTCCCAGCCTAACGCCCTGGGGCTGGTCGCCTGCCGCGCCGCCTGCGGGACGGCGACGCCTGGCTCGACGAGCTGCGCGAGCACATCGCGGCGGCCGTGAGCACGTCGTCGAGCGCCTGAAGGCGGTGCCCGGCATCACAGCCGCGCCCTGCGAGGGCACCTGCCTGCTGTGGCTGGACTGCACCGGTCTGCTCGCGACCACGGGACTGGGGGCGGACAGGCTCGACGACTTCATCCTGGGCGAGGCCGGGCTGTGGCTCGAGCGACGGCGCGATCTTCGGCGCCGGCGGTCGGGGCTTCACCCGCATGAACGTCGCCTGCCCTGCGCGCCATCCTGGATGAGGCCCTGAACCGGCTCGAAGCCGGCGGGAAGCGCCCTCATGGCGGAGCGCGCCCCCGACTCATCAGTGCGACACCGCCACCGCCGCCTGACCCGCCGCCATCTGACCCGCCGAGATCGGTCGTACTCGCGCATCGAGATCGGTCCGGTTCCGCGTCGAGATCGGTCGCCACCCCGCCCCCAGGAGAAACCGCATCGCGACCACACCGCCTGCCACCCGCCTGCCCCCGACCACCGCCTGCCCCGCTCACACTCCGCCGACGACCATTTCGGCTGTCTGGCACCGTACCAGTCCAGCATCATGCCTCCTGGGCCGCCCGAGCCGGCAGAGCCCCGCGGCCTGGAGCCTGGACACGGTGCTCGCCCATGCGGCACTGCCACCGACGCCCGCCAGCGGCGCGATCGCACCCGATCCACCTGTCGACCGCCCTCGGGCACCCCAGGCCTGCGCGAGATCGACCGGCTACGACTACACCCGCACGGCCTCCCCACCCGCGACGTCCTGCAGGACGCACTGGCGCCCTCGACGGCGGAACCGCCAGCTTCGCGCTGTCCTCGGAATGCCCGCCACATCCAGCTCGCCGTCGAGACCCTCGCCCCCTACGGCAGCCGGGTGGTCGCGCTGGAGGACCTGTGCGAGGCACCTACCGCTGCTTGCAGGTGCTGGCCGAGGACGGCGCCTACGAGGTGGACTTCGTCATCGGCGAGGAGGGCCTGCGCGAGGCGCTGCAACGCCCGGCCTCCCTGGTGCTCATCGAGACGCCCACCAACCCGATGATGGCCGAGATCGACATCGCCCGTGTGGCCGAACTGGGCGCACGGCGCCAGGGGCACTGCTGGCGGTGGACACACCTTCTACACGCGGTCGTCTGTCGGCCGCTGGAGCTGGAGCCGACGTCGTCGTGTACCGCGCGACCAAGCACCTCGGCGGGCACAACGACGTCATGGCGGGCGCCGTCGTCACGGCCGACCCGGACCTCGGCGGGCGCCTCATGTACCGGCTCAACACCACCGGCGCGACGCTCAGCCCCTTCGACTGCTTCCTGCTGCGCGGCTGAAGACCCTCTCCCTGCGCATGGAGCGGCACGAGGCAGAGCGCCCGGCGGGTGTGGCGACCTTCCTGGAGGCGGACGCGCGCGTCACCCAGGTGCTGTATCCGGGGCGCTCAGGCATGATCTCTCTTCGACCTGGCCAGACGACGTCGATATCGCGGCCTTCCTGGGGGCGGTGCGGGTCTTCACCTTCGCCGAGTCGCTGGGCGGGGTGGAGTCGCTGGTGACATGCCCGAGCGTGCAGACGCACGCCGACGTCCCGCCCGCCACACGCGCCGCTACGGGCTGACCGACCGGCTGCTGCAGCGAGCGTCGGCATCGAGGACGCACGACGACTGGTGGCCGACCCGGAGCAGGCGCTGGCGGCCGCACAGAGCTGATTCTGTTTCCGGCCACCGCCGGGCCGCGGGTTCGCAGGGGCCGCGGGTTCGCCGCCCGCAGCGAAGAGGCTTATTCGTGGTCCTCTGCGCGTTGTTCCTGAGGGGTTGGTTGTTTCCGGTGGGGTCGGCGTGCTGCGGGTCGATTGGTGGGGGTTGTTGGGCGGATGTCCAAAACGGAGGGATTAAAGCCTCCGGTGGCCTGGGTATCTCCAAGAAAACCGTGCGATTGCCTGGTGTTTTCGGTGTCGCGCTGCATGACGCTCGGGCTAATCTCCTCCGTTTTGGACTGGCGCGGTCAATGCCGTGCCAGCACCGAGCAGGGCTGTCGGCGAGGCGAGCCCGAGGGCACTCGAGGCGCTTGAGCATCGTGGTGAACGAGGGGCGCGCCGCCAACACGGTTTCGAGGCCGATCACGAGCCGGGGATTTCGTCATCAGGGATGAAGCCGGCGTTGAGGCGGCGCAGCCGTTGACGGCCAGAACCCTCGCTCGGCCAGAGAAAAATCACAACCCTCGCGAGCGATGGGCTCGTGACCGACGCCGCGAACCGCGTCCCCGCCCCGTTCATCCCATTCGGCAGACCCGAGAAAGCCCTGCAGCCATGCACACAGCACGCATCAGGGCAGACGCCGCGGGTTCTCCACCTGCTCGGCTCGTACCGCCCGACGTCGACGGCACCGCTCGGCGATGCCGGCGCGGGCATCCTCTCCTCGGCCTTCCTCCCGTATCTCCGATACCCCTCACATCGCCCGTACTGCCCGCACCCTCCTGAGCCATCGGTTGCGAGACGGCCGACCGCCGCGAGACGCAGGAGCTCCCCTTCGCGCGCTCCTGTGGGCCGTCGGGCTTCGCCGGCCTTATCGCAATCGCCGCAGCGGGATTGGAGACGACGCTCATCGCCCTGCTCGTCGTCGGTTTCCTCCTCCTGCTGTCAGCGGGCCGTCACCCTGTGGATTCTTCACATTCCCCTGAAGAATCCGGATCGACGGTGGACGAGCCGGACGGCTGCGTCAATTGCCATCCTTTCGCCGCCTCGCGCGGCGCGCCTGGGCGCGGCGGCGCTCATTTTCGCGATGACATATAATGTTTCTTCACCACCATCGGCTTTCCCTGAAGAGGAGCGATTCCGCATCCCTCCCTCATTGTGGAGGCTGTCTTCCTCATTCTCGCCGTCATGCTCTGGTTGAGCACTGGGAAACCGCACAAGAGGCCCGGAGACCGTCCTCGATGCGGAGGGCTTCCAAATAACGCCGGGAACCCGATACGAGCGGGTATTCCTATGGGAGAACAACCCCACGTCGTCGGCGGCTCCGGGTGGTCAGTCATAGCTCGTCGGCTCTCCTCAGCGACGGCGCCCGCCCGGGCGCGCGTGCCCATCAGCGCCTTCACAGTGGGTACACCCAGCTCCAGCGGGTGATCGACTTCTACTCCGCCAATCCCGAACTGCGCGAGGAACTCGCCATCGCGCGGCCTGGACCGCGTGCGCACCTCGTGAGCTCAACCTGAATCGATCGGAGCACGGGATACGCGATGCGAGATGCGGGACCAGCCGAGCAATGAGGACGCCGAGCGCCAGCAATGATGTTCGCGCAGGCATTCGCACGGCAACGTAATGATAACCTCGCATTTCCACGCAGGATCGCCACCGAGGAAACGTCACCGAATATGAACAGCCGTCTTGTCGCGCGCCGTCGGAGCCGCTGCGCCTGCCGCCTCCCTCGCGGCCTGCTCCACGAGCAGGCCCACGGACCCCCTCCTCAGCGGTTGCGGACTCCGGGCCACCGCGACGAGCGCGAGCCCGTTGAGCCGACGTCCCGTCCCCTACCGCCGACTACACCGCCCCCGGACGGCAACCAGGTCGCACCGCTTGTGAAAGCCACCTACATTCCCGAGGGCCACTCTGCTCGCGGACAACGCGGCCACCGACCGGCTGGCATTCGTGTCCGCCAACCTCGAGCAACTCGACAGCGTGGACTCGGCCAGCGGCTACGTGATCCAGCTGAAGAACGAGCCCACCACCGTCGATGACGTCATCCAGCAGCGACGCCGCCACCGTCAGCCTGGACCCGACCGGCTTCACCCATGCGGGGGACGTGACCATCGACGGCGAACGCGGCCAGGCCTTCCAGGGCGGGGCTCCTCCCCGACGGCAGCGCCCACCTGAGCGAGCGGGGCGCCGTCGTCACCACAATGGGCAGACCTTCGTCATCACGGCCAAGGTGCTCATGCAAGTCCAGTCAGCCGGCCCTGAGCGAAGGCGACTTCAACGCCTTCCTCGCGGGCATCGTCTGAACCGACTGACCTCGGGCCGAGCCTGGGCCGGGCCTCAGTCTGAGCCCGGGCCCAGCCCTGTGCGGTACCGGTGAGGCGAGCCGGGCTCGGTCGGCCGCGCTGGGCGGCCCGCCTCACAGAGCTCAGGCCCACCGCACCGGGCAGACCGCCGCACAGCGCAGACCGTCCGGGCTCACCAGCTCACCGGTACCGGCACGCCCTCCCGGTAGCCCGACGCCGACTGGATGCCCACGATCGCTCGCTCGCGGAACTCCGGGATCGACCCCGCCCCCGCATAGGTGAAGGACGAGCGCAGCCCCGCCACAATCGAATCGATGAGGTCCTCCACGCCCGGGCGCGCCGGATCCAGGCAGGCATGCGACCCGCGCTGATGCCCTCCTCGAACAGGGCCTTGCGAGGCCCGGTCGAAGGCGTCCTCGCCCTCAGTGCGATAGCTGACGGCCCGTTTGGAGGCCATGCCGAAGTTTCTCGCTTATAGGCCCGTCCGTCGGCGTCGTGCTGGATATCGCCGGGCGACTCGTGCGTGCCGGCGAACCAGGAGCCGACCACGACGTTGGACGCCCCGGCGGCCAGCGCCAGGGCGACGTCGCGGGGATGGCGCACACCGCCATCGGCCCACACGTGAGCACCCAGGCGCGCGGCCTCAGCGGCGCACTCAGGACGGCGGAGAACTGCGGGCGGCCCACGCCGGGCTGGCCAGCGGGTGGTGCACATGGCGCCCGGCCCGACGCCGACCTTTGACGATGGAGGCGCCGGCCTCGACGAGGTCGCGCACGCCCGCCGCCGAGACGACGTTCCCGGCCACGAGCGGCATTCGCCCAGGGCGGCGCGCACGGCGCCGACCATCCTCAACCATCCGATCCTGATGGCCGTGAGGCGGTATCGACGACGATGACATCCACTCCCGCGGCGCGAGCTCGGCGCGTCCGGCCGGGTCGCCGTTCATGCCGATGGCGGCCCCCACCCGCAGGCGCTCGGCGGCGTCCAGCGCCGGGGCGTAGATGGTGGAGCGCACGGCGCCGTCGCGCGTGAGCAGGCCCACCAGGCGACCGCCGTCGTCCACGACGGGTGCCAGGCGACGGTGCGCGGCCCGCAGGCGGGCGAAGGCCTCGCGCGACTCGATGCCCTCGGGCAGGGGTCAGCAGCTCGGTACTCGCGACTCGCGGACCTGGGTGAAACGGTCCACGCCGGAGACGTCGGAGGTGTCCACGAGCCCGACCGGCACATTCGTATCCGGGTCGACGACGACGGCGCGCCATGGGCGCGCTAGGATGAGACCCAGCGCATAACCGCAGGTGTGGTGCGGCTTGACGGTGACCGGGGTGTCGTAGAAGCGGTGCGAGGCCTTGACTTGGGCGACCGTGTCGATGGCCACGTCCACGGGGATGTCCTGCGGGATGATCGCCATCGCTCCGCGCCGCGCCACCGTCTCGGCCATGCGCTTGCCCGCCACCGCCGTCATATTGGCCACGACCAGGGAATCGTCGTGCCGGTGGCGTCATCGGAGGCCAGGTCCACCTCCATGCGGCTGCCCACGGCCGAGCGCGTGAGCACCATAGAGACATCGTCATGGGTGAGGTCCGAAGGTCGGCGCGAGGCCGTTGAGGAACTTCAACGGACACGCTACTGGCGGCCCACAGGGTTGGGAAGCAGCGTGTCTATCGCCGAGATCGGTCGTAGCCTCGCGTCGAGATCGGTCCACTTCCGCCTCGAGATCGGTCGTAACCCGTGTCGAGATCGGTCCGCTTCCGGCTCGAGATCGGTGGTACTACCGGTGCGCGGTTGTGGTGTGTCGTACATCTGAGACAGGGGTGAGTGTTTCGGTGTGGTGGTTCCCGGTGCGGGTGATTCTCAGGAGTGGAGATCGATGGGTCCGGGCTGGACCGTTGCGGGCCGGCTCTGCTGGTGTTCGCGTGTGCCCCGGGGGTGGTGGGTGTTGCACACTCGCGCAGCACCGCGTGTTGGTGGGAAACCGCAGGAATCATGCGAACAGCTTCTATCAGTAACGGTCATGGCCTGCTCCCATGTGCGCAGCCCCCTCACCGCACATGGGGAACCCGACCACTACACACCACGCTCACCGAAAAGCTCGTCATTCCAGCAAACAAACTAGCCTCGGCCTCACGAAGGCGGTCTCCCATGCCTTTAGCGACAGCACACGATCACGACACACCTGCACCCCACACCGAGATCGGTCGGTTCGCATCGAGATCGGTCCAATTCAGCCCGACCAACCCGACGTCGAAGCACGCACGACAAGCTCGAGGGCGAAAACCATGCCACACCTCGGAAACTGTCGACAAACAGCACACCGCGGAAGCGCGACCGATCTCAGCACGGGTTGCGACCGATCTCGGAGCCGAAGTAAGACCGATCTCGACGCGGTTTCGACCGATCTCGTGGCGGAACCGGACCGTGCGGCGCGGGTTTCCCGACTGGCGGAACCGGACCGATCTCGGCAGGGTGGTGAGGGGATGCTAGGGGCGAGCGGGTCCGCGCGGCCCGGCCTCGGCGTCGGTCGAAGGCGACGAGAGGAAACCGCGACCCGACTCCCCTCGCCCTGTTCCCCTGTCAGGCCTGGAGATGCGGAGGCCTCCACCTGCTCGAGCGTGGGGCGCACGCCCGGGTGTAGAGGGCGAACTGCTCGGCGGCCCGCAGAGCGATGACTTCCGCTCCACTGATGACGGGCCTACCCGCGTCCCGGGCGGCGCACACCAGCGGCGTGTGCGAAGGGAAGGCGACGACGTCGAAGACGACGTCGGCGGCCCCGATGAGCCCTCCCACCGGCAAGTCGTCGCTCAGCGGGTCGGCCATGCCGATGGGAGTGGCATTGAGCAGGAGTGCGGCGTCGCCGTCGTCCAGCTCCTCCGAGGAGGCCGCCCAGGACCAGCCGTACTGCTCGGCCAGGGCCGGGCCGGTGACGGTGTTGCGGGCCACGACGGTTCCCGGCGGAAGCCGGCGTCCTTCAGCGCGGCGACGCATGCCTTGCACATGCCGCCGGCGCCGAGTACTCGCGGGACGTGCGCGCGTCACGTCGGATGTCGAGGAGGGCGCGGATGGCGATGAAGTCGGTGTTGTAGGCCACCAGGCGGCCGTCATCGTTGACGATCGTGTTGACCGAGTGGATCGCGTCGGCCGAGGGGGTCATCTCATCGACGAGGGCGATGACGTCTTCCTTCCACGGCGTGAAACGGAGCAGCCGCGTATTCCCAGGCCGCGCACACCGGCGATGGCCGCCGTGATGTCGTCGGTGGTGAACGCCTTGTATACGAAATCGAGGTCGAGGACCTCATAAAGGTGGTTGTGGAATCTGGTGCCGATATTCGTGGGCCGGGCGGACAGGGAGATGCAGATCGGGTGTCCTTGGTGATGTCTCGCACGTGCCCATGGTGCCATTCGGGCGCTCCTGAGGGGAGATTGAGGAGAGATATCGCGCTGGCATCCCGCAGTGGACCGATCTCGGTGCGGAGTACGACCGATCTCGAGGCGGAGAGCGACCGATCTCGACGCGGAACCGGACCGATCTCGACGCGGAGTACGACCGATCTCGAGGCGGGGAGCGACCGATCTCGGCATGGATCGGCAGGGGAATGGAAAACGCCCCGCAACCGACTGTTCAGCCGATGACGGGGCGTTGGTGCGCCAGAAGGGATTCGAACCCCCAACCTTCTGATCCGTAGTCAGATGCTCTATCCGTTGAGCTACTGGCGCATGTCGTTTCCGACATTCAGGAACATTACTCGGCGCCCAGGTTCCCAGACATCGCAACCTCGTGAGCCTGAGCACATGCGAAAACGAGGCGGCGAGAAGCGCATTGGCCTCGGGCGCCCTCGCGGCTGCCCGAGGCCAGCGCAGTTTACACAAGCCGCATGCTAACGCGTTCCACTCTCCGAATCTGGATCAGTCTCGATCGGCCTTACTCTCGGTCATTCTCCGTCGTCCCCGTCGCCCGATCCGCGATGACGACGGACGAGCAGAAGACCGCCCACCACGACGAGTGCCAGACCCACGATTCCGATCACGAGGGTCGTGCCGGTCCTGGCCAGGAAGGTGGCCTTTATCAGAAGCCGCGGACGCCGAGCCGCCCTGCCGCGCCGCCGGCCTCGGAATCAGTCCTGCAGGGCCGTATTCACCTGGTCCGGCGGCGTCGGCCGCGAGGGGTCGGCCGGCGCTGCCGACCCGCTCGGCGCAGCCGACCCGCTCCGGCGCCGACGTCGGATCAGCGCCTCCGCCCGCAGCCGTCCCGGCCACGCGCAGCTCGGCGGTCTGGAGCGCCGTCGCGCCGTCCCGGCCGCTGACCAGGGAGACGCGGACGTACCGCGCGCGCACAGCCGTGCCCAGCTCGAGGATCGCAGGACCGAAAGCGCCCGGCTCGATATCGCCGGAACCGGCGTCGGACCATCTGGCCCCATCTTCAGAGGTCTGCACGGTCCACCGGGTCGCATGGCCCGTTGCGGCGTGCTGCTCGAACGTACTGTGAACCTTGCTGACGTCGTAGACGCCGCCGAGGTCGATGTCATACGTGGACTCCGGCGGAGCCCTCGGCAACGGTGAAGATGTTGCGTCGGAAAGTGCCCCTCGCGGCCTTCCCGCGTCGCCGCCCGTCCCATCGGGCGAGGTGACGGTCAGCTCGCTCTGGGGGATGTAGCCCTCAGTCTTCCAGTCGATGCTGAAGGTCGGCGAGGTCCACTGCGCCCAGTCGGAGTCCTGATCCTGTCACCGCCCACGGGAAGCGCGCGCACGGTGAGCTGGTACTGCCCGGTGGGGGCCTGCATGACCTTGTCGCCCACCAGATAGCTGCCGTTCCACACGAACCGCGGCTCATCCGCACGGGTGTGGGTGCCCGCACTGGAGGCCACCACGCCGAGGCTCTCGGTGGTGCCGTCGGCGTTGACGCGGGAGACCTCCATGGTCGAGTCGCGATACGGGATGGCCGGCTCTATGAACACGACCGGAAGGTCCTCGTAGGCGCCCAGGCTGGTGAGCGCGGAGTCGCCGTACACGTAGGGAGGCCGGGTCGACGGGCTCGCCCTTGAGGTTGCCCAAGGAGGTGTACCCACCCAGGACCCGGCCAGTGCGAGGTTGCCGCCCACGCCCTGGAAGGGACGCGCAGCGCCCTGTCCCCGGTGGACGGTGTCAGGACGATCCATCCGCCGAAGAAGTCGCCGTCGGCGACGCCCCTCAGGCGCCGTGATCGTGACATCGACGGTGGCGGTCCCGCCCGCCGGGACCGTGACCGACCGACCATCGCTGGAGACGGTCGACGGCGAGGCCGTGCCCCGCTGAGGCGCCTCGAGGAGCCGGTGATCGTCACCGCGTCCTCGTGGGACAGTGCGTAGGTCACGGGGCTGTCGGCATGGTTGGTCAGGGTCACCGAGGTCTGATACCCGTCGGGGTGCTTCTCGTACTCGCCGATGCTGAGCGCCGAGGAGCTGGTCTGCGTGGTGGCCAGGACGGCGGCATCGGCGTCGATGAGTCCGGCTCCCTGATGGGCGACGGACTCGAGGAGCGAGGTGTCTCCCCGGCGTCGGTCCAGGGCACCGGGTTGGCGGTGGAGTGCAGGCGCCAGGCGATCTGCTCGAAGGCGTCGAAGCCCGACGCGTCCTTGATCTCCGGATGCGCCCTGCATGACGAGAGCCGCAATGCCGGCCGTGTACGGGGCGGCCATCGAGGTTCCCTGGGCGGTCAGGTAGGGACCGCCGTGGTCGATCGGCCAGGTGGACCAGATCTTGCCTCCCGGGGCGACGACGTCGGGCTTGGTCTGCAGGGACCCGTTGAGACCCCAGCTGGAGAAGGAGGAGACGAGCCCGGCGGTGGCGCGGTCGAATTCCGCGACGTCCTCGGTGTAGGGTCAGCGTGAGTCGGCCGCGAGCGCCGCGGATGGCGTCGCCGTCCTCCTGGGGAGATGGTGACCACCGGGATGGTGATCTGCTCCCGTCGTCGCCGAACAGGAAGGCGGTGAAGATGGCTGGCCGATCGTTGTCGAGGACGACGGCGTCGGCGCCGCCGGCCTGGGCGTTGAGGACCTTCTGCCGCTGGGGGCAGATCCCGCGCCGGATCAGCACGGTCTTGCCGGAGTACGTGCCGGCTGCCGGGCGGTGCACAGCAGGAGGCGTCGGTCTCTCGTCCGCGCCGTCGGCGGTCGGGTCCCCGGCGGCGAGAAGCGGATGCGCAGCCGCGTCGTCGCGGACGATCTCCGGCGCCGCCGCCCTCGGCCGGCGCGTAGAGGTACTTCTGGTCGGGGTTGGTGGAGACGGTCATGTAGAAGTTCTTCTCCACCGTGTTGTCGACGCTGCCGACAGCCAGGACGTGCTCGGCCGAGGCGGGGGCGCCCATGGTCCAACGGCCCGCATCGCCACTATTGCCCTGGGAGCCGGTCACGATAACGCCCTTGGAGGCAAGGCCCTCGGCGGCGACGGCGGTCGGGTAGTCCTGGAAGACCATGTACTCGGCGTTGATCGACAGGTTCACGATGTCCATGCCGTCGTCGCCGGCCTTCCATGGCGGCGGTCAGGATCTCGGCGCTGGTCAGGCCCGCGCAGCCGAAGACCCGGTAGGCGCCCGCGCTGGGCGTCGGGGCGACGCCGGTGACCCTGCTCAGTGCCGGGCGTTCCCTTGGCCGCGGCGATGCCCGCGACGTGGGTGCCGTGACCTTTGCAGTCATCGGGATAGGCGTCCGGGACGGCTTTTGTAGCGCGCGGACTCCTCCGCGATATTGGGGTCGCCGTAGGCATTGCCGACGAAGTCGCAGCCCGCGACGACCTTGGAGGTGGGGAACGCCGTGAGCCGTCGCTATCGGGCCCTCGGCGCCCGGGGTGCCGGTGCCGCCGAACTCGACGTGGTCGAGTCGATGCCGGAGTCGATGATGCCGATCTTGACTCCGCTGCCGATGTAGCCGAGCTTTGGACTGACGACGTCGGCGCCGGTCAGTGCCCAGTGCGTGAGTCATCTGGGCGAGCTGATGCCCTCGGCCTTGTCCGCATCGGTGCGGTCGTCGCCCGCGGCGTCGTCCGGGCGGGGATGGCGACGACGGGCTTGATCGCGACGACCTGGTCGAGCCTGGCCAGGAGTCGACGTCGGCGTCGCCGACCGACAGGGCGACCGTTCCACAGCCGTCTCGTACTCGGTGGTGACCTGGGCATCGATGCCGGCGTCCTTGATCGCCTTGGCGAGGTCGGCATGCTCGGCCCCGATGGCGGCCTGAGACCCGCCTGCCGCGGTACCCGGGAGGACAACTGACGAACCAGCGGTTCTCGACCGTCTCGGCCTTGGTGCCGTCGGGCATGGTCAGGTCGGCGGTGATCTCGAGGACGGACGCCGGTGGCGGTCTGGGTTTGGGTCTGCGACTGGGATTGAGATTGATCGTCGGGAGCGGCGACCGCGATGGGGCCGCCAGGGCTCTCAGGGCCGGACCGTCAGGGTTGTGAGCTGTGAGGGTTGTCAGGGTTGTGAGGATTGCAACGCCCGCTGCGGCGACGCGGCGCAGTGAAGGGATGTGGCGCACGATTCTTCTTCCCTGCCAGGGTCAGGCGCACATCGTGGTGCGTCAGTGATCAGCTGGAGATCATGGGGAGGAGAGGGGAGCTGTCGGGCACACGGTACCGTCCCGGCGTGACCGCGGAAATGACCGCTCTACATGTATCGGGCGGACTGAGCAGGCTGGAAAGCCATGCGGCGGCGGCAGAAGAAGGCGGCGCGGGCAGAGGCCGAACGCTGCGGCGCGACGCGATGAGCTCCGCGAGTGCGGCGGAGAGCGGAGATGGGGAGATTCGAACTCCCGAGGGGTTTTATCCCCAACCTTCTTAGCAGGAAGGCGCACTAGGCCACTATGCGCGACATCTCCATGTGCCGGATCGGCCCTGACGAGCCTACCTCAGAGCACAGTGCGAGGCCAAACCCTGATCGCCCTGATCGGCAGTGCGAGTGCTGGACACTTGGCCCCGTCGAGATCGGTCGAACTCCGCACCGAGATCGGTCCGGTTCCGGCTCGAGATCGGTCGTAGTCCAGTGTGGGGTGGTTTTCGGGGTTGGGGGTTGTGTGAGTCGGGCTGGACAGCCGTGGGCCGCTCCGAGCGACGTCTACGCATGCCGGGGCGGTTGGTGTTGACACTCGCGCACACCCGCGTCAGCAGAAACCGCGGAATCATGCGGAACAACACCGTCAGTAGTGGCATGGTCCTGCTCCCCATGTGCACAGACCACCCACCGCACATGGGAACCCGACCGCCACACACCACGCTCACCGGAAAAAGCCCGCCATCCCAACAAAAACCAGTCCCCACCCCACAAAGGCCGCAGTCTCCCATGTGCAGCATCGACAACAACCACGCCCACCAGGCGCCACCCGACGCCGCCCAACCAACCCACCACAAACTCGAGCTGGAACTCGACCGATCTCAACGCGGACTACGACCGATCTCGCGGCGAAGATGTACCGATCTCGACGCGGAAGTGGACCGATCTCGGCACGGGTTACGACCGATCTCGCGGCGGAGCACGACCGGCTCAATGGCGGAGAGAGGGGATTCGAACCCCCGGTGCGCCAGGCGCACAGCGGTTTCAAGACCGCCACATTCGGCCGCTCTGTCATCTCCATGCCCGACAACCACTCGATGCTCGTGCGGGCGACCCGACACTACCACCACCGCCCCGGTGCGCAACGCCATGGCCCACGCGGGCAATCCGCCTCAACCGAATCAACGGCATCGGCCGCGCCGACCGGCGTCACCCGCGGGAGAAGAACCCCCGCCTGCGAGTCGGTTTGGCCGACGCCGGCACCGGCGAGGCGGGCTTGTCCAGACGTCCCTCCGCCGGCGTGTGCGCCATCGCCGGCCACACGGGCAGACGGGCATGAGCGTGGCCTGCAGGGCGTGGTAGATGTCCGGGTGGCCCTGCCCAGGTGCGGGTGGAGGGCTCGTTGTCCCGATCGAGCCTCGTGGACCCACACGCCCGGAGCCTTGATGAGGCACCCTCCGCGTAGTCGATCCAGGAGCGGTAGCAGTGCTCGTAGTGCTCGACCTCGATCTCTCCGCGGCCGTCGTCGAGCAGTGCGCGGCGCAGGGCGGCAGCGGCGCTGATGCCCCTCGCAGACCACCCAGTGCATGCGCTCGTGGACGATCGGCGTGCCGTTGAAGTCCGTGGTGAGACGAAGCCGGGAGCGCCGTCCACGCGCCAGCCATCGGTGCGCGCACGGTCGAAGAGCTCTCGGCGGCGTCGAGCATCCAATCCGCACGGGCAGGAACGGGTCACGAGGGCGGAGCGGGCCTGAACGATCAGGCGCGCCCATTCCAGGCCGTGGCCCGGCGTGACGCCGTAGGGCCGGAAGGGTGGGCCGGCTGGTCCTGTTGTAGTCCAGGTCGGGCGCCAGCGCGTCGTCGTAGTGCTCGGGCAGGTGCCAGTCATTGGTCCGCGCCTGCACATTGACGGCGAAGTCGATGATCTGGACCGCGCGCGTGAGCCAGGTCAGGTCGCCGGTGACGTCTGAGACGGCGAGGTATGCCTCGACCGTGTGCATGGCCGCATTGATGCCGCGGTAGTCCTCGGGTCGGTGAAATCGCGGGCGTAGGACTCGAATGGCAGACCGTTGGTCTCATCCCACCAGTAGCGGTCCTGCACCGCCATGGCGTCGCGCAGAAGCTCATGGGCGCCGGGGCGGTCGGCGGCAGTGGCGGCGGCCGCGGCGAGCAGGACGAAGGCGTGCTGGTAGCACTCCTTGCGTCCCTCGGGATCGACGGGGACGCCCCGGCCCTTGGCGTCGAGCTCATGTCCGACGGCGGAGTACCAGCCGCCGTAGCTCGGTATCGCGCATCACCCGGCTCAGGGAGCGCACTCCGTGGTCGGCGTAGCGACGGCAGCCGGGATGCCCAGTGAGGGCGCCCAGCGAGAAGGCGAAGGTCATGCGGCCGGTGATCCACAGCTCGACTGGATGAGAGGTGTCGACTCGGCCGTCCTCGCCGATCCAGCCGAAGCCCGCCGGGACCTTGGCCGACCGCGCGAAATGAAGCAGGGCGTGCGTCTCAGCGGCGAGCCAGCGATTGTGCCCGGCGCCTGAACCATCCCAGTCCCATGAGTCCTCCTCGACCCGGTCGGTGCTCCCTGCCGCTTGACGTCCGCAGATGCCCTCAATGGCCCGCGCATCGTGACGGCGAACCGGACGAGTCGTCCGTTAGCAGGCGGCCCGTCGTGGTGTCCGCCCCATGGCGCTCTATACCATCGCAGTCGAGAAAAATGACTTTTCGAACGCGCAGACGGTGGCACCGCTCACTTCGTCTGCGAAAAAGTCGACCTCGACGTGAGGGACGCAGAGCGCGCCCCGCCCCGCCGCTCGCTCGGGCAAGGCGACCACTCACGCGGGCCAGGCGACCGCTCGCTCGGAGCCCACGCTCACGCGGGTCGCCCGGATCACTTGGCCAGGCGGCCTCCGCCTGCCCCAGCGCCTTCTGGCATCCAGGTCCCCGGCCGTCCAGGAGGTCAGCGCCGACCACAGGGCGTCGGTGCCGACCTCGGCGGGCATGGAGTCGGAGGCGTCCAGGCGGATGACGCTCTGGCGCGACTGGAGGATGCGCGTGGCGCGAACGGTCACGTCGGAGCTCGACCTCGCTCACGTCCACGCCGCGATTGGCGGTCGCCACCCCGCCCAGCTCCGCCCGCCGCTGAGCCCACTCGGCGCTGGTGAGGTAATCCATGACGGCGTCGGCCGCATCGGATGTCCCGTCCGACTCGATGCAGGGAGACGAGGTAATCCCCGCCGACGAGCACCGGAGGGTCCCCATCGTCGTCGCCGACGCCGGGGAAGGTGAAGGCCGATATGCTCACAGGCGGCCCGCTGTCGCAGTGGCGCTGGCGCTCGCAGTGCCCTCAGCGCCGGCAGTGCCAGCAGCGCTCGCAGCACCGTCAGCGCCCTCAGCGCCCTCAGCGCCCCTCAGCGCCAGCACCCTCTTCAGTGCCGGCAGCGCCGTCGGCCCCGTCAGTCCCGGCAGTCGTGGCACCGCCACTCGCTGCGGCACTGCCGCCGTCGTCGGACCGCCGCTCGATCCGTTTCCCGCTGCGCCCCTTGACGTCGGTAATGATGGTGCCGGCGGGCAGAGTCGTCTCGAAGCTCGGAGGAGGCCAGCATCATGAGGCACGAGCCGTCCACGAGCTGCTGGCTCGGCCTGCTCCAGGTGGTGGACAGGGCGCCCTCGCGCCCGCCGGGAACATGCCCTTCTCCATCAGCAGGGAGTCGACCGTGCCCAGGGCGTTGACGGCGGGCTGAGAGTCGAGGGCGACGTCGTGGTCGGCCCAGGCGTCGTAGGCCTCGACGCCGCCGGTGGTCAGCAGGTCTCCTCGAGCCAATCCGACATGGACCAGCCCGTGGTGCCGCCGTCGGCCATTCCCAGGCACCAGGGCGCCACTCGCCCTTTGGGATGGTCCGCCGCGATCCCTGTTGGTCAGCGCAACCAGCTCGTCCCAGGTGGCTGAACCTCATACCCCGCGTCGGCGAAGGCCCGCGGGGAGTCCACACGAAGGACTTGACCGAGGCCATGAGCGGCGCCCCGTAGAAGGTGCCGTCGACGGTGCCGGCCGCGGACCAGGCATGATCCCAGCCGAGCTCGACATTGGCGCCCACGACGTCGGACAGCGGGCTGAGCGCGCCCTCGTCCGCGAGATCAGCCACGAGCCCGGGCTGCGGGACGACGGCGAGATCAGCATTCCAATCAGCCGTCCCAGCGGCCCCTGCCGCGCAGGTTCTCCTCGAGCTTGTCGCCGCCCTCGTGCACGACGTCAATACCCGTGCACCTCGAAGCGCGCCGAGGACTGCTCGAAGCGCTCCCCTCCGTGCCGGTCAGGGCGGTGGCGATCTTGACGGAGCCGCTCCTCCCGTCCTTGCGCGTAGTCTGGCGAGGACCTCGCAGGAGCTGAGGTCGGAGTTATGGTCTTGCGGCCTGCTGCAGGCGGTCAGGCCCGTACCGGCCAGCGCCAGGACGGCGGTGAGCGCAAGCGCGGAAGGCATGAGCGAGCAGTGAACGCGCCATCAGCTCCGATCCTCTTTCTGGTCTCGCCTCGACAACGGCATCGAGTAGGGCGGCGCAGCCATCGCGCCACACTCGGCTCGGTGACGATGTCACTGCTGTCCTTGACCGACTGGGGCGTTGATCCCATGGCTGCACCGATTCCCGCCCACCGGAGCATCTCGATGTCGTTGGCGCCGTCGCCCACCGCGATGGTGCGCATCTTTGCCCGTGTGTCCGGTGTGTCCGGTTTTGCCCGGTTTGCTCAGCGTGCCCGGCATGCCCGACTTGCCCGGCATCCGCACCCAGCCGCGCGGCGAGAGGCCTGCAGGGCGGACGCCTTGGTCACGCCAGCGGGGCGACGTCCAGCCAGGCGGTCCACCTGATCGCGTACTCCACCGAGTGGGAGCCCGCAGCCGGCCACCAGCCCGAGAACTCTCCACATCCATCCTCGGCGCGCGCAGCACCACGCGGTGACGGGCTGAGTCCATCTCCTCCAGGCTCACGACCCTCGCGCCTCGATGAGCTCACCGTCGGGGAAGGGCCGCGAGCTTGGGAGCCTCGCCGAGGACCTCCACGGCGACGATGCCGTCGGGGACCGCGCGCGACAGGGCCGCGATGGCGTCGGCGGGATCGAACGTGACCGAGTCGATGACCTCGTAGCCCCTGGGCGCGGTGGATCCATGCGCAGGGTGATGGCGCCGTTGGCGCAGATCATCCACCCATCGGTCAGCCTCGACACGGTGCGCCACGGGCAGGGCTGCCTGAATGCCGCGCCCCGTCGAGATGACGAGCCGGATGCGCGCGGGCGCGCAGACGGGGACCAGGGAGGCCATCATCCGCTCTGAGATGCGCCCTCGATATCCAAGATGGTGCTGTCGACGTCGAGGGGCGACCAGAGCCGCTGTCGCTGCGGAGTCGACGCGCCGGGGCGCTTGAGCCAGCACTGGCCCGGCCACTGCTGGCGGAGGCACTGCCGCCGGCGGCGCCACCGGGCAGAGGATCCGGCGACACGATGCCGAGCGGCTTTCCCGTCCCGCACCCGGCGGGGATAGGGCGAGCGGTCCAGGTCCGCCATGCGGGCCCGGACCACGCGCGTAGTCGTCATGCGACAGCGGCCGAATCGTGCGGTGAGCGCGGGTGCGATCGCCCGAGGGCCCGAGCGGGGCGCGGTCTCGCGACCCGCGGCGGGCTCGGCGAGAGGCCGCCCAGTCGAGGCGACGGCGCGGGGACCCGCTGCGGAACTGGGGGCCGGAGGGCTGTTCTCGGTGCCGAGTCGGCATCGTAGTCGTTCACGGGCGGACGTCTCAGACGACGGGCTCGATGATCTCGAGACCGCCCAGATAGGGGCGCAGGCCTCGGGCACGCGCACCGCGCCGTCGGGCGTCTGGTGGTTTTCCAGGATGGCGACCATCCAGCGGGTGGTGGCCAGGGTGCCGCTGAGGGTGCGCCACTGGCGAGGTCCGTCCCGTCGCGGCGCTCGCGCACTGGCCAGGCGGCGGGCCTGGTAGGTGGTGCAGTTGGAGGTGGAGGTGACCTCCATCCAGCGCTCCTGGAGGGCAGCCAGGCTCTCGCAGTCGAATCCTGCGGGCGGCCGAGGAGCCCAGGTCCCCGGCGGCGGTGTCGATGACGCGGGTAGGGCAGCCTGACCAGGGCCAGCATCTCTCCTCCATAGGCCAGGAGGCGCTCGTGCCGGCGGCGGCGTCCCGGGCGGACGTAGGCGAACATCCCGGCCTTGTTGAACTGGTGGACGCGGATGATGCCGCGGGGTGTCCTTGCTGGCGGCGCTGCGCCCGCCTCTGCGGCGGTAGCAGGTGGACCAGCCCATGTAGCGCAGCGGGGCCGGCGGACAGGCTCGAGGATCTCATCGGCGTGGTAGCCGGCCAGGGCCACCTCGGAGGTGCCGGTGAGGTAGAGGTCGTCGGCGGGCAGGAGTAGATCTCGTCGCTGTGGGCGCCTAGGAACCTGGTGCTGCCCATGACCTGCGGGGTGACCAGGGTGGGGTGGCTGCGGGTGAAGCTGCGGGCGATGGCGCGGTCGAGGGCCGCCGTCATGAGGGCGAGCTCCAGGCGCATGCCCCAGCCCTTGAGGTAGTAGAAGCGGGCTCCGGAGACCTTGGCGCCGCGGCGGGTGTCGATGATGTCCAGGCCCTCGCCGAGCGCCAGGTGGTCGGCGGGCTCGAATCCCTCGGCGGCGAAGTCGCGGGGCCGACCGCCCTCGTGGCGCAGGACGACGTAGTCCTCCTCGCCGCCGGCCGGGCGCGCCTCGATGAGGTTCTGGGAACTGGGTGGGCGAGTCATCGAGGGCTGCGGCTGCGGCATCGGCCTGCGCCTGCGCCGCCTTGACCCCGGCCGCGAGCTCCTTGGCCCGGGCGAGGATCGCCGGGCGCTCCTGCGGCGAGGCCTTGCCGACCGATTTGGAAACGGTCTTCTGCTCAGCGCGCAAAGACTCGAAGTTCTGCAGGAGGGTGCGGCGGGCCTCATCGGCCCTCGACGATGCGGTCGACGAGGGCGACGTCGGCACCACGGGCCTCGCTGGCTGGCGCGGTAAGGCTCGGGGCTTCGCGGAGCACGCGCAGGTCGATCATGGAGCTGAGTGTAGCGAGGGCCGGGCCGCGCGCGGACCCGCTCGCCCCTTTTGTCATCCCTCACCACCGCCGAGATCGGTCCGGTTCCGCCACGAGATCGGTCGTAACCCGTGCCGAGATCGGTCGAGCTCTCGCGTCGAGATCGGTCCGGTTCCGCGGGTCTGCTGTCTCGTCGATGGTTCCTGAGGTGGGGCATGTGGTTTTGGCCCCTGGAGCTCGTCGTGCGCGTCTCGACGTCGGGGTGGTCGGGTTGAATTGACCGATCTCGAGCCGGAAGCGGACCGATCTCGGCGAGCGTGGTGGGTGCGTGTCGGGTGTGGCTGTCGTCGTGTTGCACATGGCGCGGGCCTGTGCGTGCTAGTTTTTGTTGGAATGACGGCTTCTAGCGAGCGTCGCCCAGGGTGGTCGTTGCCCCATGTGCGGTCAGACCATGCACATGGGAGCAGGACCGTGACTCGCTACCGACAGTGCTGTTCCGCATGATTCCGCGGTTTCACCAACTGGCCGGTGCCAGCGCGCGTTGGAGTGCAACACCCACCACCCCTGGGGGCAATACGCGAACACCAGCAGAGCTGGCCCGCAACGGTGAAGCCCGACCCATACGATCTCCACCCTGAGAATCATCACCCCACCGGGAACCACCACAACGGAAACACTCACCTCCTGTCCGATGCATGACACAATTATTAACCCGCACCGGTAGTACCACCTCGATCTCGAGCCGGAACCGAACTGATCTCGACGCGGAGTACGACCGATCTCGACACGCGCGGCGGGGTGTTGTCCGGTCGAGTGCTCGGCGGACAGCAC
>BNJS01002828.1_pt1 | contig 36834 bp, 40 predicted proteins | sample 8540461 | NCBI WGS metagenome assembly BNJS01 (sample SAMD00202454, study PRJDB9452) | human saliva metagenome | isolation source: human saliva | place: Japan
AATTAGCTTATTAAAACAAGGTCTTTTTCTGGATCTTGTTTTTTGTACTAAAATAAATAGTTGGTATCTGCCAATTAATCTGTGATTGAGAGTGAATAAATTTTAAAGAATGGATATGGCTTTGGTTGATAGATTCTATTTCCTAACTTTTTTTAAGATATGCTATAATATGAATATGTTTGATAATTATATTGTACCTGTATTTTTTGGTGGTGGAGCTCTTGCTCTACTAGGTTTAGTGTTATTTGGTTGGGCCTTGCCTTCATTTTTGAAGGGTAAGTGGTCTTATTTGATTTCTTTGCTAGGTTTAGGTTTGGTTGCTTTTGCCTATTTTTGATTCGGCGATTGTTATCACTTATAAAATATGGCTTGGATTGCTAGGCGTTATCATGGTTGGTTGGGGACTTCCTTTCAACAATCGCAAGGGACGCCGTGGAATGACTATTTTTTGGGCCATCATGGCAATCGTTGTAGGTATTTCCGCTATTGCATTCACTATTGCTTATGGTGTTATTAACCGCCACTAACATGAAACTGTAAAACATGCTATAATAATGGCATGTTTATTTTATGACCCTATCATTTATTATCATGCCTGCCTTGGGTTGCTTCTTAATAGGTCTGGCTTTTGCTAAATCAGATCGTTGGGACTTTTCCTGGGGTCTATCCTTAATAGGTTTGGCGGCCTTTATTTCTTCTTTTTGGCATATAGCACGTGTAGATTTATGGTTTATGCTAAGTTATAGTGTTGGTCCTTTTTTGATGGGATTTGGTTTCTCCTGGGATCTAAGTAAGAAACGCCGTAGGCAGTTATTATTATTAGGGGCATTTTTCCTTGTCTTTTTTGTGATTCTGTACTATCTTATTGTGCGAATCCTGAATACAGCTGTTGTCTAAAGGAGGGCTGTTGTGATGTTGCTAGATTTAGAAGAGAAGACACGTGTGCTTGTAGAAGATATTGTTGAACGTTCAGCTATTGGGAGAGGAGCTATCTTTGTCTTGGGATTGTCTTCCAGTGAGGTTGCTGGTGGGACTATCGGAAAAGCCTCTAGCCGTGAAATTGGTCAAGGAATTGTGAAAACTATTCTTGAGGTTTTGGAACCTAAAGGGATTTACTTGGCTGTTCAGGGCTGTGAACATTTGAATCGTGCTTTGGTTGTTGAGCGTGAGCTTGCCATGGCTAAAGATTTGGAAATTGTGAATGTTCTTCCGACCTTGCACGCTGGGGGAAGTGGTCAGCTGGCTGCTTTCGACTATATGAAGGATCCTGTTGAGGTGGAGGAAATTGTCGCTCAGGCTGGTATTGATATTGGGGACACCTCTATTGGTATGCATGTGAAGAGGGTCCAAGTTCCTCTTCGTCCTATTCTTCCAGAATTAGGTGGTGCCCATGTGACTGCTTTGGCGAGTCGTCCTAAGTTAATTGGTGGCGCTCGTGCAGAGTATCTAGCAGATCCTATCCGTAAAAACTAAAAAGTATCGGACATTTTTGTCCGATACTTTTTCTGTTAGCTGGGTCTTTCTTTTCAATGATGACGCTTGGCATAATCGACAAATTTGAATTTTTCAAGTTTGTGGCGACTTTCCGTAAATTGGAACTGTTTTCCATTGCTTAAATAAACTTTTGAACGGACACAGACAACGTGCTGGTCCTTACCTAGGTCGATAAGAATCTTATCTTGATCGGTAGCGTTATCGATAGTGATTTCTTTAAAGGCGTGGGAAATGCTAAGGTTGAGCTGATTCTCAATGTAGTCGTAAATAGAGTATTCAGCAATGCTACGATTTAGTTGCGGAACAAGGCTGGCGTCTAGGTAATCAATATCTATAACAGAGGCACAGCTATCAACGACTCTTTGACGAACAACACGCCAAACCTGTCGGCTGTTAGAAAATCCAGTTCTTTCTGAGAGTTTGGAATCAACGATGATTTTATCCAGAGAAATAACGTTAGTTTGCGAATTAAGGCTTTGTTGTTCGATTAGCTCCTGGTAACTAGTGAGGTCAGACACAGGAAAGTTGATTTGTTCTTGGTTAATAACCTGAGATCCAGAGCCATGAATTTTTTTAACCATGCCTTCTTCAACGAGTAAAGACAATGCCTTTCGTATAGTGTCTCGACTGACTTTGAAAGTTTCTACTAATTCTTGCTCGGTGGGGAGAAAGTCTCCCACTTGATACTTTTGCTCATGGATAGCTTTTTCTAAATCCTTATAAATAATCTGATATTTTTTCATCGTTCTCCTCATTTGTAGGTAAAAACATACAACTAATGTTTTTTCAAAAATATGTTTCAAAACACCCGGAACACTTGCAGACAAATTTGTAATCGTTTACAATTAGTTTATCAAGTCAATCAGATATTGTCAAAAAAGAAAAGGAGATTCAAATGGGTAAATTTGAACAAGAAGCCAAAGATCTGCTTGCTGCAATCGGTGGTAAAGAAAATGTGACTGCTGTTACTCACTGTGCGACGCGTATGCGTTTCGTTCTTGGTGATGACAAGAAGGCAGATGTGAAAACAATCGAAGCCATTCCTGCTGTTAAGGGGACTTTCACCAATGCAGGTCAATTTCAAGTTATCATTGGTAATGATGTACCAATCTTTTATAATGATTTCACTGCTGTATCAGGGATTGAAGGTGTTTCAAAAGAAGCTGCTAAATCAGCTGCTAAGAGTAATCAGAATCCAGTTCAGCGTGTTATGACAACTCTGGCAGAAATCTTTACGCCATTGATTCCAGCTTTGATAGTTGGGATTACTTCTTGGTCTGCAAAATGTCTTGGGAAGTATCCAATTCAGCAATTTAGGTGGAAAAACAATTGTTGAGGTTTCCAAGTTTTGGGAAGGAGTAAACGAAATCCTTTCGGTCATCAGTGGAGCTATCTTTGGTTTCTTGCCAGTAGGTATCACCTGGTCTGTCTCTCGTAAGATGGGGACAAGTCAAATTCTTGGTATTGTCCTTGGGATTTGCTTGGTTCATCTACACTTGCTTTAGTGCTTACTATGACATATACAGCGTCTAAGGCTGTAGGGAGATATTCCACGCTTTATCTTTGGTTTTTGAAAAAGTTGGTTACCAAGGACAAGTTATTCCTGCCCTCTTGGCTGGTTTTGATCACTTTCTTATCTTGAAATTTTTCTGGCGTAAATACATTCCAGAAGTAGTATCAATGATTCTTTTGTACCGTTCTTGCTCATTGGTTCCAGCAGTTATCCTGCTTATACTGTTCTGGTCCTATTGGTTGGTGACTAGTGGTCTTATCCCTCTCGGTCAGTGGTATTGGCTGCTTTGACTGGTCCCGTAAAATGGCTCTTTTGGAGCTGTCTTTTGGTGCCATCTATGCGCCGTTCGTTATCACTGGTCTTCACCACATGACTAATGCTATTGACACTTGAGTTGAGTGCGGATGCTGGTGGAACAGCTTTATAGCCTATGATTGCTTTTCTAATATTGCTGCAAGGGTTCAGCAGTATTTGCTTACTATATTAGACGTCATCGATGAACGTGAAGCATCAGACTCACTTCCATCAACTATTTCAGCTTATCTTTGGTGTCACTAGAACCAGCACTCTTCGGGGTGTTAACGTTAAATATGTTTACCCATTTAGTAGCAGGGATGCTCTGCTATCTCGCTCTTATCAGTATACGCTTTCAACAGTCTTTGGTGTTCAAGCAAACTCTATCGGTATTGGTGGTCTTCCAGCTATTCTCTCTATTAAACCTCAATATTGGGCAATTTTTGCGATTATCATGGTTGTTGATATTGTAGTTGCTATGGTATTGACATTCCTCTTCCGCAAAAAGCTGTCTCTTTAACGAAAGACAGAGGAAGATGAGCACGTGCAAGAAGCTTCAGAGAGGCTGAGTATCAACCCAACGGCTCTTGCTGAATCAGCAGAGGTTATTAGCCCACTTGCTGGCCAAGTTAAACCACTTAGCCAAGCTACAGCCCCAGTCTTTTCATCAGGTGTAATGGGACAAGGTGTTGTCATCGAACCAAGTCAAGGGGAATTGGTTTCACCAGTGAATGGTACAGTGACAGTACTCTTCCCAACTAAGCACGCAGTAGGTATCGTTTCTGAAGAAGGTGTTGAAATGCTAATGCACATTGGTATGGATACGGTTAGCCTTGACGGAAAAGGCTTTGAATCACATATTAAACAAGGTGATAAAGTTGTTGTTGGTCAACAATTGATTAGCTTTGATATGGATGTTATCAAAGAAGCTGGTTTGGTCACTGATACTCCCAGTTATCATTACAAATCAAGATGATTTCCAAGCAGATGTTGAAGGGAATCTTCCACGTGATATCAAACGCGGCGATGTTCTCATGATTGCTCATCGAACAAAATAAGCTAAGGGGTGGAGACGTCACGGTTCCACCTCTTCATATAAAGAACAAAAGAGGAAAAATTACATGGCATTAGATAAAACAAAGGTTGTATACCAAATTTATCCAAAATCATATAAGAACACTACAGGAAATGGAATCGGTGATTTCAGAGGAATCATTGAAAAGATTCCTTATCTAGCAGAGTTGGGCGTGGATATGGTTTGGCTCAATCCTTTCTATCCAAGCCCACAACGTGACAATGGTTACGATATTTCAGACTACACAGCCGTCAACTCTGTCTTTGGGGATATGGCTGATTTTGAAGAAATGGTTCGTGTCGCTAAAGAGCACAAGATTGACTTCATGCTAGACATGGTGCTTAACCATTGCTCAACGGAGCATGAGTGGTTCCAAAAAGCATTGGCTGGTGACAAGTATTACCAAGATTTCTTCTTCATTCAGGATCAACCAACTGATTGGTTGTCTAAATTTGGTGGTTCTGCCTGGGCTCCTTTTGGAGATACAGGAAAATATTATCTTCACCTCTTTGATGAAACACAGGCAGACCTCAATTGGCGGAATCCCAATGTCCGCAAGGAGTTGTTCAAGGTAGTCAACTTCTGGCTAGACAAAGGTGTCAAGGGTTTTCGTTTTGATGTGATTAACTTGATTGGTAAGGACGAGGTTTTAGTAGATTGTCCGAAAAATGAAGGGAAACCTGCCTATACGGATAAACCAATCGTGCATGATTATCTTCACATGATGAATGAAGCGACCTTTGGTTCTGACGATAGTTTTATGACAGTTGGGGAGATGTCTTCAACAACTATTGACAACTGTGTTCTCTATTCAGCACCGGAGCGTCACGAGTTGTCTATGGCCTTTAACTTCCACCATTTAAAAGTGGACTATGAAGATGGACAAAAATGGACTATTGCTCCCTTTGATTTTGAAGAACTCAAGCGTCTATACCACACCTGGGGCAAGGAAATGAGCGATCGTGGTGGATGGAGTGCCCTCTTCTGGAATAACCACGACCAACCTCGTGCCTTGAATCGTTTTGTGGATATCAAGAACTTCCGTAATGAAGGAGCGGCCATGCTAGCCGCGCTAGCATTCACTTGTCACGTGGAACACCTTACATCTACATGGGTGAAGAGATTGGAATGATTGATCCAGACTATGATTCCATGGCAGATTACGTAGATGTGGAATCCATCAATGCTTACCAAATGCTCTTGGACCAAGGTAAATCTCCTGAGCAGGCCTTTAAGATTATACAAGCTAAGTCACGTGATAATTCGCGTACGCCAATGCAATGGGATGCTTCTGAGAATGCAGGCTTTTCGACAGGTACTCCATGGTTGAAAGCTGGTAAATCTTACAAAGACATTAACGTTGAAAATGAGATTAATGGACCAATCTTTAAATTTTATAAAGAATTGATTCGCTTGCGTAAAGAAATGCCTATCATTTCAGAAGGAAGCTATCAGCCAGCATTTGAAGATAGCAAGAAGGTCTACGCCTTTGAACGCCACTTAGACGGTCAAAAACTCTTGGTACTCAATCATTTCTATGGGAGTGAAGTCGAAGTAGCGATTCCAGCAGAATACCAGTCAGGGCGTGTGCTCTTGTCAAACTATGACGATGTGGAGCTTGCTGAAAAGGTAGTTCTTAAACCATATCAAACCTTGGCAATCCTAGTTAAATAAGCCAATTTCTCCTCGGCAAATGCTTTTGCTGGGGAATTTTGTTATAATGAAAGCACTTTTTAATGTTGATGGAGGAAGTGTAATGACACGCTTACAAGATGATTTTTTACCATGCGATTAATGGTGAGTGGGAAAAGACAGCAGTGATTCCCGCTGACAAACCATCGTACAGGTGGCTTTCTCAGATTTAGACGAGATATTGAAGACCTCATGCTTGGAAAACGACTGGATCAGTGGTTAGCAGGAGAGAATGTTCCCGACAGATCGCATTCTACAAAAACTTCATAAAATTTCACACGTATGACTGCGGACTTTTGACAAACGTAGAGGCAGTTGGTATCGAGCCTGTTAAGCATTTGATTGAAGAATATCAAGGCTCTCGTCATTTTCCTTTCAGAGTTTGCTTCGAGAAATTGCTGAGTCGAGATGTAGCTGTTAAGCCCTAATCGTCTGCCCGTTTGGTGTGTCTCCAGACTTTATGAATGCACAAATTAAATGTTCTGTGGGCTGAAGCGCTACGTATGATTTTACCTGATACAACCTATTACATTGAGGATAATGAAAAGGGCAAGGAGCTGGTATCTGGCGTGAGATGCAGGAAAGAAACTCCTTGAGAAATATGACTTCACAGCGTGAAGAAATCAAACGATATCTTGGATAAGGTTATTGCTCGTGATGCTAGGATTAGCTAGTATGTCCTGTCGAGCGAAGAATCATCCGAGTATGTAGAACTCTACCATCCCTATGATTGGGCAGATTTTACGTGCTGGCGCCAGAACTGCCACTTGATAACATCTTCACGAATCTTTGGGTCAAGACCCTGATAAAATTATCGTCCTGAAGAACGTTTCTGGACAGGAGATTTGCGCTGAATAGTACTCAGCAACCAACTGGGAGACATTCATGCTAGAGCGAGACTTAGTTGATCGAGCTGCTACATCTTGGAATGCCTATTCTTGACAGACGAGGTCCGTGTCTTGTCTGGCAAATATAGCCGTGCGCTCAGGAACGCCACAAGCTCATGGAAAGAAAAGGCTGCCTTCTATTTGGCAGCAAGGGCCTTTAGCCAATGAGCTCTAGGGCTTTGGCATGCAGGGAGAAAAATTCTCACCAGAAGCAAAAGCAGACGTCGAGCATAAAGTGTGCAAACTATGATTGATGTTTACAAGGATTACGCCTCGAAAAAGCGGATTGGCTGCACCTGAGACTCGTGAAAAGCTATTACGAAAACCCAATGTCATCACACCTCATATCGGTTATCCCTGAAAAAGCTACCAGAGACATAGCTAAGAAGATTATTGATGAGAACGTACACTTGTTGAGAAATGCAGAAGTTAGTCGAAATTTTCAGTTGCTCATAGCTGGAGCAAGTGGAATCAACCTGTTGATCGAGGCGAGTGGCATATGCCTGCCCTACATGGTTAATGCTTACTATGATCCGCAGCAGAACCAAATTGTCTCCCAGCAGCGATCCTGCAAGCACCTTTCTATGATCTTCACAAAGCTCATCAGCTAACCATGGTGGTATTGGAGCGGTCATTGCTCACGAGATTTCCCATGCCTTTGATACTCAATGAGGGCCTTTCGACGAGAAACGGTAGTCTTGAAGAACTGGTGGACTGCAGAAGATTGCGCAGCCTTTGCACGAACGTACTGACAAGATTGTCGACCAGTTTGACGGCTAGACTCTTATGGTGCTAAGGTCAACGGCAAACTGACTGTTTCCAGGGAAACGTGGCAGACCTTGGTGATCGTGGCCAGCCCTTGAAGCGGCTAAACGTGATGAAGATCTTTTCGGTCGAGAATTCTTTGATAACTTTGCGACGATTTAGCGCGAAGGCACGGACAGAATACATGCAACTGTTGGCTAGCGTGGATGTCCACGCTCCCATGCTAACTAGCGTACAAATGTTATCAGTGAGCAATTTTGACGAATTTCATAGGAATTTGACGTCAAAGAGGGCGACGGTATGTGGCGTGCCCCGAAGATCGTGATTATTTGTAAAAGGTGAAGAAATCTGTCCCGATGGACGGATTTCTTTTATTATGTGACTAAGTCCGTTTCGCTCCAAAAGGTGCGAACAAATAAACCACCCGCTATGCGGGTGCGCATCGAAGGTTATACCGTCATAACAAAAACTCCAAAACGAGTTACAATATAGGTGTTCAAGCCAATTGTAAAACGAAAGGAGTACACTATGGCAGCAAAAAGCTCATGTTTATCGCACGAAAATGGATGTGTAAGTACACATATAGTTACAATCTAAGTATGGGCGAAAATAATCTATAATCAATATAGGAGTAGTCTGGGAGAGAGTTTTTCATGACTATGCATAAAGGCGTTGAAATAATAGAAGGTCACTGGATGCAGATCATGTTCATACGTCGCATAGTATACCACCACGAAATGAGTGTAGCTAGTTTTTATGGGATATTTAAAAGGTAAAAAGTGCTCAATGATGTTTTGATAAACACGCCAATTTAAAAATATAAATTTGAAACAGACATTTTTGGGCAGAAGGTTATTATGTGAAAGTACGGTAGGACGGAATGAAGCCACAATTAAGAAAATATATTCAGGAACAAGAGAAGCATGATATCGCTTTTGGACAAAATTAAGCGTAAAAGAATACGAAAATCCCTTCAGGATAATGGTAAGTAATGCGAATGCCCTTTGAGAGGCTTGCGGACGAGTCAAAAGCAATAAGGCGTGAACAGCGAAAGCCAGCGTCTTCAGGCTTACTGGTATTATGGGCTTATAGCTCTTGATCAAACCACCCGTTAGACGGGTGGTTATGATTTTTGTTAATGACGTTTACATAACGTGTAGAAAACGCTATAATAGATTTATATTAAAGCTTGTGAAGTTTTTAACAAATATTCAAAGGAGTTTCATATGACTAAACAAACTAAAGATGTTCAAACAGTAATAGATGAATTGGCAACAAAAGGGGTTGAAGCCCTCGATGCCATGTCTAACTTTACGCAGGAGCAAGTGGACCACATTGTTCACCAAGCTGCGATTGCTGCCCTTGATAAACATATGTATTTGGCAAAATTGGCTGTTGATGAAACAGGCCGTGGTATTTATGAAGATAAAGCCATCAAAAACATGTATGCTTCTGAATACATTTGGAATAGTATTAAATATGACAGGACAGTAGGCGTTATCGCTGAAGATAAAGAACAAGGTTTGGTTTCTATCGCTGAGCCAGTAGGCGTTATCTGTGGGGTGACACCAACAACTAACCCAACTTCGACAACGATTTTCAAAGCCCTTATCGCTCTTAAGACTCGTAACTCTATCGTCTTTGCCTTCCACCCATCAGCTCAAAAATCATCTGCAGAGGCAGCTCGTATCGTTCGTGATGCAGCTATTGAAGCAGGTGCACCTAAGGACTGCATCCAGTGGATTGAAGAGCCATCTATCGAAGCAACTGGTCTTTTGATGAACCATCCTAAGATTGCCACAGTGCTTGCGACTGGTGGACCTGGTATGGTTAAGGCTGCTTATTCAACTGGTAAACCAGCGCTTGGTGTAGGAGCCGGCAACGTCCCATCTTATATTGCTGCTGATGCTAAAGTTAAACGTGCTGTCAACGATATCATCGTTTCAAAAACTTTTGACAATGGTATGATTTGCGCTTCTGAACAAGCAGCTATCGTCGATGCAGCTATTTATGATGAAGTTAAGGCTGAATTTGAGGCACATCAATGTGTCATCATTTCTAAAAAAGCTGATATTGCTAAATTAGAAAAAGTCGTTCTTAATGAGGCGCGTACAGCTGTAAACGGTGCTATTGTAGGTCACTCAGCTATGGAAATTGCTGAAAAAGCTGGTCTTAAAGTACCTGCAGGTACGAAAATGCTTTTGGCAGAAATTCCAGATGCAACAATGGAACACCCACTTGCCTTGGAAAAATTGTCTCCAGTACTTGCCCTTATCAAATCTGATGGCGTTGAAGATGGATTCAAAAAAGCAGAAGGCATGCTCAATTTGGGAGGTCTTGGACATACAGCTGTTATCCACACTGAAAATGAAGAGCTTCAACTCCAATATGGTATCCGCATGAAAGCCTGCCGTGTTTTGGTTAATAGTCCATCAGCTGAAGGTGGTATCGGTAATATCTACAACAATATGATTCCATCATTGACTCTTGGTTGTGGTTCATACGGTCATAACTCAGTTTCACACAATGTTAGCTCATTTGATCTCTTGAATGTAAAGACATTGTCAAAGCGTCGCAATAACATGCAATGGTTTCGCGTTCCACCAAAAATCTTTTTCGAAAAAGATTCAATAACTTACTTGCGTCACATTGAAGCTGACCGCGTGATGTTGGTTTGTGACCCTGGTATGGTTCAGTTTGGTTACGCTGACTTGGTTAAACGCCAATTGGAACTTAACCGCCATAAACCAGCAGTAGATGTTTTCTCAGATGTTGAGCCAAATCCATCTACGAATACGGTTTACAAAGGTTTAGAACGCTTTGTAGACTTCCAACCAGATGTTATCATCGCTCTTGGTGGTGGTTCTGCAATGGACGCTGCTAAGGCTATGTGGATGTTCTTTGAACACCCAGATGTAAGCTTCTTCGGCGCTAAACAAAAATTCTTAGATATCCGTAAACGTACTTACAAGATTCCTTACGCTCAGAAGACAACCTTTATCTGTATCCCAACAACTTCAGGACAGGTTCAGAGGTAACGTCATTTGCGGTTATCACTGATAGTGAAACTCACATCAAGTATCCATTGGCAGATTACGCTTTGACTCCAGATATTGCCATCGTTGACCCTGCTTTAGTTATGAGTGTGCCTGCTAGCGTTACAGCAGATACAGGTATGGACGTTTTGACTCACGCCATTGAATCTTATGTATCAGTCATGGCTAGCGACTATACACGTGGGCTTTCACTTCAAGCCATTAAACTTGTTTTTGAAAATCTTGAACATTCTTATCGCTTTGGTGATGAAGAATCACGTGAAAAAATGCATAATGCGTCAACAATGGCTGGTATGGCCTTCGCCAACGCCTTCCTTGGTATCAACCACTCACTAGCTCACAAGGTTGGTCCTATGTTTGATATTCCACACGGACGTACCAATGCGATTTTGATGCCTCACGTAATCCGTTACAATGGTCGTGATCCTCAAAAACACGCTATGTTCCCTAAATATGACTACTTCCGTGCAGACAAAGATTACGCAGATATCGCTCGTTTCATGGGATGGGGTACTGACAAACAATCAGATGCTGAATTGGTTGAAGTTTTGGCACAAAAAGTATACGAATTGGGTATTGCCGTTGGTATTGACATGAACTGGAAGGGACAAGGTGTTACTAAGAAACTTCTTCAAGACACTGTCTATACTTTGGCTGAACATGCTTATGAAGACCAATGTACAACAGCTAATCCGAAAGAACCACTTATTTCAGAATTGAAAGAAATTATCGAAGTTGCCTTTGACTACAAAGGTTAAGTGATAGTATAAAGTAGCTCTATGAGGGCTACTTTTACTGCAAAAAGCTACTATATTAGAGTGTTTATCCAAATTAAAAATAAAGGGACTTTCCTGAATAAGATGGAAAAACGCTTTAAAGAAATTGTTATAATAAGCTGATAGGATGGTAACTGTTTACTTCAATCCTGGTCAAAAATTAAAAGAATCAAGGTACCCAGTAACCCTCAAAGAATATTGTGGTGAGGGTAAATCAAAAGATGTCACTTTTTCAACTAAGAATGACACCAAAGATAAATTTTAAAAGAAAATCTGGGATAGAAATTCCGGATATTTTCTGGTATTTAAATGAAATTAAACAAGTGAAATCCGAATGATTTCTCTGCAAGTCACAATACGTGTAGAAATATTCTGACAATTATGCTACAATAAAGCCACACACTATCTAAAAAGAGGATTTACCATGACACTTGTATACCAATCAACACGTGACGAAAATAATAAAGTAACAGCTAGTCAGGCTATTCTTCAAGGACTGGCAACAGATGGTGGCTTGTTCACCCCATTAACAACACCTGAAGTTGCTTTGGAATTTGACCGATTGAAAGATGCTTCTTACCAAGAAGTTGCTAAATTAGTCTTGTCTGCTTTCTTGGATGATTTTACGGAAGAGGAATTAGATTACTGTATCACAAATGCTTATGACGACAAGTTTGATACAGCTGCTATTGCACCAGTAGTTAAACTTAAGAACCACTACAACCTTGAACTTTTCCATGGTTCTACTATCGCTTTCAAAGATATGGCCCTTTCAATCTTGCCTTACTTGCTAACAACATCAGCCAAGAAACAAGGTGTTGATAATAAGATTGTTATCTTGACAGCGACATCAGGTGATACTGGTAAGGCTGCTATGGCTGGTTTTGCAGATGTTCCTGGAACTGAAATTATTGTCTTTTATCCAAAAGACGGTGTTTCAAAAATCCAAGAATTGCAAATGACCACTCAAACAGGAGCTAACACTCATGTTATTGCCATTGATGGTAACTTTGATGATGCTCAAACAGATGTGAAACGTATGTTTAACGATGTTGATTTGCGTGAGAAATTGTTGACTCATCATACGCAATTCTCATCAGCTAACTCAATGAACGTTGGTCGTTTGGTACCACAAGTGGTTTACTATGTATATGCCTATGCGCAGTTGGTTAAGGCAGGTCATATCCAAAACGGAGATAAGGTTAACTTCACAGTACCAACAGGAAACTTTGGTAACATCTTGGCGGCTTACTATGCACGTCAAATTGGTGTCCCAGTTGGTAAATTAATCTGTGCTTCTAACGAAAATAATGTCCTTACAGACTTCTTTGCAACAGGTACTTATGACAAGAAACGCGATTTCAAGGTAACAACAAGTCCTTCTATGGACATTTTGGTATCTTCTAACCTAGAACGCTTGATTTTCCACCTTCTTGGTAATGATGCGGTTAAGACTAAAGAGCTTATGGATGCACTTGTGACTAAGGGTGAGTATACTTTGGCTGATGCAGATAAAGATATTCTTGATTTGTTTGCAGCAGGTTTTGCAACTGAGGATGAAACAGCTGCTGAAATCAAGCGTGTCTATGATGAAGACAAATATATCGAAGATCCTCATACAGCAGTTGCCTCAGCTGTTTACGAAGCATACGTTCAAAAGACAGATGACCATACACCAACAGTTATCGCTTCAACAGCTAGCCCTTACAAATTCCCACGTGTGGCTGTTTCAGCTGTCACTGGTAAAGACAGTGGGGATGATTTCAAAGCAGTAGAAGATTTGCACCAACTTTCAGGTGTAGCTATCCCAGCTGCTGTAGATGGACTTGAACATGCAGAAGTTCGCCATAAAACAGTTGTTGCGGCAGCTGATATGCAAAAAGCAGTTGAAAGCTATCTTGGTGTATAAGAATAAAAATAGGAGCTGAGAAATCAGCCCTATTTTTATCAATATAAAAGAAAATGTTATGACAGAAACAAAGAAAATTTTAAACATAGCCTTACCGGCTATGGCTGAAAACCTCTTACAAATGTTGATGGGGGTTGTCGATTCTTACCTAGTAGCTCAGGTTGGTATTGTTGCTATATCGGGGGTTTCCGTGGCCAATAATATCATTACGATTTATCAGGCTATCTTCATTGCGCTGGGGGCTTCGAGTGCCAGTGTCATTGCTAGAAGCCTAGGAAAAGGAGACGTTAAAGCGACTAACAGAGATACCTGGGATGCTATTATTATTACCCTTGCTCTTAGTATTGTCTTGGGTCTACTCTCCATTTTTGTTGGTGGATTCATTCTTAATCTTCTGGGCACTGAGCAATCTGTGACTCAGGCTGGCAGTCTCTATTTGGCTCTAGTCGGTGGAGGTGTGGTTTTCCTAGCCTTAATGACTACTTTTGGTAACATACTACGGGCCAAGGGACGGCCTCGTATTTCCATGGTCGTCAGTCTTTTAACTAATGTCCTTAATGCTATTTTATCTTCTTTAGCTATCTTTGTGGGACATTGGGGGATTATTGGGGTCGCAACGGCTACGGTTTTTTCTCGTCTGGTTGGGACAGTGATACTGTGGCAAGCGATGAAACTGGATGTGAAACAGTTTGAAGTTACCAAACCTTTTAACAAGGAGTTGTTGGGAATTGCTCTGCCAGCAGCAGGTGAACGACTGATGATGCGTGCTGGAGATGTGGTCATTGTGGCTATTATTGTTACCTTTGGTACAGCCGTTGTCGGTGGTAACGCCATTGGTGAAAACCTCACTCAGTTTAACTATATGCCTGGTATGGGAGTCGCCACGGCTACAGTTATCTTGGTTGCCAATAGTCTGGGGCGAGGGGATAAGGCGCAGATGAAGCGTATAATACGAGAGTCTTATTGGATTTCAACCTTCTTGATGGTTTTGGTTTCCGGAAGCATCTTATTTTTTGGCCAAGGATTGTCAAGCTTCTTTACAGATAATAAAGCAGCTATTGCTGCTAGTCAGGTCGTTATTCTTTATTCGTTCCTAGGAAATCCCGTGACTTCGGCGACTTTAGTCTACACAGCAGTCTGGCAAGGTCTTGGGAAGGCTAAGATGCCTTTTTACGCAACGACTATCGGGATGTGGCTAATCCGAATTTTCTCAGGCTACTTCCTAGGAGTGAGTTTGGGAATGGGTCTTGCGGGCGTTTGGATTGCAACGGTTGTTGATAATGTATGGCGTGCGGTCTTCCTCTATGTGATGTACCGTCGTTATCTCATAAAGAGAAAGTTTTAATGATAAATATTGAGGAGATACTTTTATTCAAAGGGTATCTTCTTCTTATTTTTTACAAGTAAGCTCGAATATGGTAAAATAAGCTGATAAAAACTTTTTGAGGTAGTAATTATGACTGTAAAAATCAATACAAAAGATGGTCAAATCGAATTGTCAGATGATGTCATCGCAACAGTAGTTGGCGGTTCAGCAACAGAAATTTTTGGCGTTGTCGGTATGGCAAGTAAGAGTGCTATCCGAGATAATTTTCAAGCACTTCTTGGAAAAGAAAACTACGCAAAAGGAGTTGTCGTGAAATCTACTGATGCAGGTATCACTGTGGATGTCTACACTGTTATGAGTTATGGTGTTAAGATTAGTGAGGTTTCAAAAAATATTCAAGAACGTGTGAAATTTAATCTTGAGAATCAACTCGGTATCAAGACTGAAACAGTAAATGTTTACGTTCAAAATATCAAAGTCGTAGGAGAAAACTAGTGTCTAAAATTACAACAAGCTTACTTCAGGAGATGGTCCAAGCGGCAGCAACACGTCTAGGTAAGCAAGCAGAATATGTGAATTCACTCAATGTCTTCCCAGTACCAGATGGAGATACTGGAACAAACATGGGAATGACTATGGATAACGGAGCCAAGGCTGTCGCAGATCAAACAGCTTCAACAGTTGGTGAAGTTGGTCAGATTTTGTCTAAAGGTCTCTTGATGGGTGCCCGTGGTAACTCAGGTGTTATTACGTCACAATTGTTCCGTGGTTTTGGTCAAAGCATCAAGGATAAAATGGAACTTGACGGCCAAGATCTAGCTCACGCCTTCCAATCAGGTGTTGAAGTTGCGTATAAAGCTGTTATGAAACCTGTCGAAGGTACAATCCTTACAGTATCACGTGGTGCAGCTTCAGCAGCGGTTAAGAAAGCTGAATCTACGAATGATGCTGTTGAGGTTATGCGTGCAGCTCTTGATGGGGCTAAGGCTGCCTTGGCTAAGACACCAGAGATGCTTCCAGTTTTGAAAGAAGTTGGTGTAGTAGACTCAGGTGGTCAAGGTTTGGTCTTTATTTATGAAGGTTTCTTGTCAGCCCTCACAGGTGAGTATATCGCTTCAGAGGACTTCCAAGCGACACCTGCTACTATGACAGAGATGATCAATGCAGAACATCATAAGTCAGTTGTAGGTCATGTTGCAACAGAAGATATTACCTTCGGGTACTGTACGGAAATCATGATTGGTCTCAAACAAGGTCCAACTTATGTGAAAGACTTTGACTATGAAGAGTTTCAAATTACTTGAGTAATCTTGGGGATTCTCTCCTTGTTGTTAACGATGATGAAATTGTAAAAGTTCACGTCCATACAGAGGATCCAGGTCTTGTCATGCAAGAAGGTCTTAAATATGGTGCTCTTGTCAAAGTTAAGGTTGATAACATGCGTAATCAACACGATGCGCAAGTTCAAAAAGCAGAAGCCATTCAAACTGCGACTTCTGCTCCTAAAGACTTTGCCCTTATTGCAGTTGTTGCCGGAGATGGACTTGCAGATATCTTCAAATCACAAGGTGTTGACTATGTGATTTCAGGTGGTCAAACAATGAACCCATCAACGGAGGATATCGTTAAGGCCATTGAGCAGGTTAATGCCAAGAATGTTATCATCTTGCCAAATAATAAAAACATCTTTATGGCAGCACAATCAGCTGCTGAAGTAGTGGATGTTAATGCGGCTGTTGTTGAAACACGTACAGTTCCACAAGGCTTTACAAGCTTGCTTGCTTTCGATCCTAGCCAAAGTATCGAAGCTAATGTTGAAGCTATGACAGTTAGTCTTTCAGATGTAACAAGTGGTAGCGTGACTTTGGCAGTACGTGACACAACTATTGATGGTCTTGAAATTCATGAAAATGATATCCTTTGGTATGGTAGACGGTAAGATTCTTGTATCTACACCAGATATGGACCAAGCCCTTCTTGATACCTTTGACAAGATGATTGACGAAGACAGCGAAATTGTTATGATTTACGTCGGCGAAGAAGGTAATCAAGAACAAGCTCAAGCACTTGCGGAAAAATTGGAAGAGGCTCACGAAGATATCGAAGTTGAAATCTTCCAAGGGGACCAACCTGTGTATCCATACCTCTTTAGCGTTGAATAATTTAAAAATAATGGCTCTTTGTCAACTGTAGTGGGTGACGAAAAGCTAACATCTAGAGAGAACCTGATAGGTTTTCTCTTTTTGTATGTTCAGAGTGATGAAAACACGCTTCCTAAAGTTAATAAAGTTTCTAAAACCGAAGCCCAGACGTTTGATGTCTTTGATAAGCTTATTGGTCCCCTCCAATTTTGCATTTGAGTAATGTGTTTCTAGTGCGTTTTTGATGTATGGTTTATGTCTAAGGAAGGTCCTAAAGACAGTTTTGAAGTAATGATTGACCTTGCTTCTATTTTCCTCTATGAGCTCAAAAAATTCATCTACCCTCTTCTCTTGAAAGTGAAACAGCAAGAGCTGATAGAGGTTATAATAATTAGCGAGTTCTTCTGAAAAGTCTAGTGTCTTCCTAACGACTTCATGTGGTGCTAAAGTTTGGCGGAAAGTCTTTGAATAAAAAGAGTTGAGAGATAGTTTACGGCTGTCCTTTTGAAAGAGTCTCCAGTGATTTTTTAAAGCTCGATAAGGTAGTGACTTCTTATCAAACTGGTTCATAATGGCAATTCTTGTCTTTAAAAAAGCTCGACCAAGATGCTGGATAATGTGGAAACGATCAAGAACGATTTTAGCGTTTGGAAAAAGTTTTTTGGCTAGTGGAATATAAGCCCCAGACATATCCATCGTGATAAACTGCACCTTTTGTCGAGCTTTCAATGGATACTTCAAAAAGTAGTTTCGTATAGTGGTTTGGCGGCGATTATCAAGGATGGTTATGAGTTCGTTTGTCTCATAATTCTGCGCCACAAAAGCCAATTCCCCTTTCTTGAACCCAAACTCATCCCAGGGCATAACAGCTGGGAGATTGTCATAATGCTCCTTGAAAGTAAACTGGTCAAGCTTACGATAGACAGTGGACGTCGACACACGAAGTCTTCTGGCAATATCAGTTAGTGACACCTTCTCAGTTAGGAGTTGTGTAACCTTTTGTCGGACCAGATTAGAGATTTGGCAGTTTTTCTCAACGCTAGATGTCTCAGCCACCGTTACTCTCCTACAACTTTTGCACTGGAAACGGCGTTTCTTCAGACGTAGCAGTGTAGGCGTTCCAGCTTGTTCGAGAAGAGGAATTTTAGAAGGCTTTTGAAAGTCATATTTGATCATCTTTCCTTGGCAGTGAGGGCATGGTGGTGCAGGGTAATCAAGTTTTGCTTGAATCTCGATATGAGTGTCAGTTTCAAAAACAAGTGAAATAATGATATTTTGGTCTTTAATTCCGATTAATTCTGTGGTATTCTTAATAAGTCTCATAAGTTCTTCCTAATGATGGTTTTGTCGCTTTTCATTATAGTTCTTATGGGACTTTTTGTGTACACTTAAAAAGCTCTATAATCTCTACAGTGGTTTTACCCACTACAGAAATTATAGAGCCAAAATAATCATTTAGGAAGTCTTAGGGCTTCCTTTTTATTATGTGACTTTAAGTCCGTTTCGCTCCAAAGGTGCGAAACAAATAAACCACCCGCTATGCGGGTGCGCATCGAAGGTTATACCGTCATAACAAAAAAACTCCAAACGAGTTACAATATAGGTGTTCAAGCCAATTGTAAAACGAAAGGAGTTAAGACTATGGCGCAAAAAGCTCACAGTTTATCACATACAAAATGGATGTGTAAGTACCACATTATAGTTACACCTAAGTATAGGCGAAAAATAATCTATAATCAATATAGGAGTAGTCTGGGAGAGATTTTTCATAGACTATGCATAAAGGCGTTGAAATAATAGAAGGTCACTTAATGCCAGATCATGTTCATATGCTAGTAAGTATACCACCACGAATGAGTGTAGCTAGTTTTATGGGATATTTAAAAGGTAAAAGTGCCTTAATGATGTTTGATAAACACGCCAATTTAAAATATAAATTTGGAAACAGACATTTTTGGGCAGAAGGATATTATGTAAGTACGGTAGGACTTAATGAAGCCACAATTAAGAAATATATTCAGGAACAAGAGAAGCATGATATCGCTTTGGACAAATTAAGCGTAAAAGAATATGAAAATCCCTTCAGGGATAATGGTAAGTAATGCGAATGCCTCTTTGAGAGGCTTGTGACGAGTCAAAAGCAATAAGGCTTGAACAAAGTGAAAGCCAGCGTCTTTAGGCGCTGGCTGGTATTATGGGCTTATAGGCCTTGATCAAACCACCCGTTAGACGGGTGGTTATGATTTAGATCGTTTCGATACTGTAAAGCCATTTTTTCGGAATTACAGAAATATTCTGAAAATTCCTTGACATTACTTTCCAAAGTGGTAACATATGTTGTAAGAAATTTTATAGATTGAAGGTAAGGTCATGAGAAGTGATATGATCAAAGTTGGTGTTGATAAAGCACCTGCACGTGGACTTTTGTATGCGACTGGACAGGTTAAATCTTCTAAGGATATGCAAAAGCCCTTTATTGCTATTTGTAATTCTTATATTGATATTGTTCCAGGACATGTCCACCTACGTGAATTAGCGGATATTGCCAAGGAGGCTATCCGTGAAGCTGGTGGTATTCCTTTTGAGTTTAATACCATTGGTGTAGATGACGGGATTGCCATGGGACATATTGGGATGCGTTACAGTCTTCCTTCACGAGAATTAATTGCTGATGCTGCAGAAACCGTTATTAATGCCCACTGGTTTGACGGTGTGTTCTATATCCCAAACTGTGATAAGATTACACCAGGAATGATTTTGGCAGCCATGCGTACTAATGTGCCGGCGGTATTCTGTTCAGGTGGACCTATGAAGGGTGGCGTTGATATGACTGGTCATCAGGCTACTTTATCAAGCTTGTTTGAAGCTGTAGGTACTTATCAGGCTGGAGATATGAGTAAGGAAGAGCTTGATTATTTAGAGAAAAATGCCTGTCCGACTTGTGGTTCATGTTCGGGAATGTTTACTGCCAATTCAATGAACTGTTTGATGGAAGTTTTGGGTCTTGCCCTTCCAGGTAACGGTACTATCCTAGCCGTTTCAGACGAACGTCGTGAATTGGTTCGTCAAGCAGCCACAAAATTAATGGATAACATCAAAAATAATGTTCGCCCACGTGATATTGTGACCAAAGAAGCCATCGATGATGCTTTTGCTCTAGATATGGCCATGGGTGGTTCAACCAATACCGTTCTTCATACTCTTGCTATTGCGCGTGAGGCTGGTATTGACTATGACCTTAAGGACATTAATGAGATTGCTAAGAAGACACCTTATCTCTCTAAAATTGCTCCTTCCAGCATCTATACCATGCATGATGTACATGAAGCAGGTGGTGTTCCAGCAATTATTAATCAGTTGATCAAGAAAGGTGCCATTAAGGGTGATCGTATTACGGTTACTGGTAAAACCTTAAAAGAAAATGTAGCTGGTGCTGAAATCAAAAATGAAGAGATTATCCATCCAATCGAGCAACCTATTTCACCGGTTGGCGGTTTGTCTATCCTTTATGGAAATATTGCTCAGGATGGGGCTGTTATCAAGGTTGGTGGTGTAGATCCATCCGTTAAAACTTTCCGTGGTAAAGCCATTTGTTGTGATTCACAAGCTCAAGCCCTTGAATTGATTGATAATGGAACGGTTAAGAAGGGCCATGTTGTTGTCATTCGTTACGAAGGCCCTCAGGGTGGTCCTGGTATGCCAGAGATGTTAGCGCCAACCTCTAAGATTGTAGGCCGCGGTCTTGGTAAGGATGTTGCTCTGATTACTGATGGTCGTTTCTCAGGAGCAACTCGTGGTATTGCTATTGGTCACGTATCTCCAGAAGCTGCGGAAGGTGGCAATATCGCTCTGATTGAAGATGGGGATGAAATTGTGATTGATCTTCCCAACCGTACCATTGATTTGCTCGTAGATAATGCGACACTTGAAGCACGCCGTAAACATTTGAAACCTTTCAAATCTAAGATCTCAAGTGGATGGTTGCGCCGTTACACTGCTTTTGCTAAATCAGCTAATGTCGGTGGAACTCTGATGAGTGATGAAGAATTTGAAGAACGTAAATCAGAACGTCAAGCACAAGAAAAAAACTAAGAATATTATTTCCGAAGAGTTTGTGATATTTTTCTCTGAAACCCTTGCAAATTTAGTTAAAAATGTTATTATAGTATACAAGGTTTTGAATTTTTAGACAATTCGAAAAAAACAATTGCTAAAGGAGGTCCATGTGGAGAAAATTGAACTTGAAGAAGCACGCTCTGGTGCTGATTTGATTCTTGATACACTTCTTGAACTTGGGATTTCAACTATTTTTGGGTATCCTGGTGGAGCAGTTCTTCCTTTGTATGATGCTATTTACAAAAATGAAGAGATTAATCATATTTTGTCTCGTCATGAGCAAGGAAGTCTGCACGAAGCTGAAGGTTATGCTAAATCAACTGGTAAACTTGGTGTTGCTCTTGTAACGAGTGGTCCCGGTGCAACAAATGCTATTACCGGGATTGCAGATGCTATGAGTGATAGTGTACCTCTCCTGGTCTTTACAGGTCAGGTAGCAACATCAGGTATTGGTAAGGATGCCTTTCAAGAGGCTGACATTGTCGGAATTACCATGCCAATTACCAAATACAACTACCAGATTCGTGATACAGCTGATATTCCTCGTATTATTCGAGAAGCGGTTCATATCGCAACAACTGGTCGTCCTGGTCCAGTTGTTATCGACCTCCCTAAAGATGTCGTAGCTAAGGAAACAGCCTTCATCAATGATCCTGAAATTAATCTTCCAAGTTACCAACCGACGCTAAGACCAAACGAAATGCAAATCAAGAAAATCTTGAAGCAGTTGGGGAAAGCTAAAAAGCCGGTTATTGTAGCTGGGGGTGGGGTGTCTTATTCTGAATCTGCTAAGGAGCTAGTTGCTTTTGCAGAGCGCTACCAAATCCCAGTTGTTACAAGTCTTCTAGGACAAGGGACAATTGCTACTAGTCATCCCCTTTTCTTGGGGATGGGTGGTATGCACGGTTCATATGCGGCTAACATTGCTATGACCGATGCTGATTTTATGATTGCCATAGGTTGTCGTTTTGATGACCGCTTGACAGGTAATCCAAAAACATTTGCTAAGAATGCAAAGGTTGTTCATATTGATGTGGATCCAGCTGAGATTGGCAAGATTATTGCAGTGGACTTACCAGTTGTTGGTGATGCCAAGCAAGCCCTTGAAATGCTCTTAGCAGAACCGGTAGTTCAGAATAACACTGAAAAATGGATTGAAAAAGTTACAAAAGACAAAGAGCGTGTACGTTCTTACGATAAGAAAGAACGTATGGTACAGCCTCAGTCAGTTATCGAGCGTATTGGTGAATTGACTAAGGGTGACGCCGTTGTTGTTACTGACGTTGGTCAACATCAAATGTGGACAGCTCAGTATTATCCATATCAAAATGAGCGTCAATTGGTGACCTCAGGTGGTCTTGGAACAATGGGATTCGGTGTCCCAGCAGCAATTGGTGCTAAAATTGCTAATCCTGATAAAGAAGTTATCCTCTTTGTTGGTGATGGTGGTTTCCAAATGACGAATCAAGAATTGGCTATCTTAAATATTTACAAGGTGCCAATCAAGGTTGTTATGTTGAATAACCACTCACTTGGTATGGTACGTCAATGGCAAGAGTCCTTCTACGAAGGGCGTACATCAGAGTCTGTCTTTGATACCCTTCCAGATTTCCAATTGATGGCTCGAGCCTACGGCATTAAGTCTTACAAGTTTGATAATCCAGAGACAATTGATCAGGATTTGGAAGTTATCAGAAGACGTGCCAATGTTCATCGAGGTGGATATCTCTCGTAAAGAGCATGTCTTGCCAATCGTTCCGGCTGGTAAGAGTAATCACGAAATGTTGGGGGTGAAGTTCAATGCGTAGAATGTTAACAGCTAAACTTCAGAACCGTTCGGGTGTCCTTAACCGCTTCACAGGTGTTCTTTCACGACGTCAAGTTAATATTGAAAGTATCTCTGTAGGGGCTTCTGAGGATCCTAACGTTTCACGTATTACGATTATTCTTGATGTGAATTCTCAAAATGAAGTGGAACAAATCATCAAACAGCTTAATCGTCAGATTGATGTGATTCGTATCCGTGATATCACGGATCAGCCACACTTGGAACGTGAAGTTATCCTAGTTAAGGTATCAGCACCAACCTCTAAGCGTGCTGAAATCTTGGCGATTATTCAACCTTTCCGTGCTTCGGTGGTTGATGTGGCCCCAAGCTCTATTACTATCCAGATGACAGGTGACGCTGAAAAGAGCGAGGCACTTCTACGAGTTATTCGTCCTTACGGAATCAAGAATATCGCTCGTACGGGTGCTACTGGATTTACCCGTGATTAAAAAATCCAACCTAAATTTGTTAACCCAGCCTTAAAAAGGCAATAAAATATTTTTTTAGAAAAGAGACATATTATTATGGCAGTTCAAATGGAATATGAAAAAGATGTAAAAGTAGCAGCACTTGACGGTAAAAAAATCGCCGTTATCGGTTATGGTTCACAAGGTCATGCGCATGCACAAAACTTGCGTGATTCAGGTCACGATGTGATCATCGGTGTTCGTCCAGGTAAATCATTTGATAAAGCTAAAGAAGATGGTTTTGATACTTACACAGTAGCAGAAGCAACTAAATTGGCTGATATCATTATGGTTTTGGCACCAGATGAAATTCAAAAAGATATCTATAAAGATGAAATTGAGCCAAACTTGAGTGCAGGCAAAGCTCTTGGTTTTGCACACGGATTTAACATCCACTTCGAATTCATCAAGGTTCCTAAAGATGTTGATGTCTTTATGGTTGCTCCTAAAGGACCAGGTCACTTGGTACGCCGTACATATACAGAAGGCTTTGGTGTTCCAGCACTTTACGCAGTATACCAAGATGCTACAGGCAATGCTAAAGACATCGCTATGGACTGGGCTAAAGGTATTGGTTCTGCACGTGTTGGATTACTTGTAACAACATTTAAAGAAGAAACTGAAGAAGATTTGTTTGGTGAGCAAGCGGTTCTTATGGGTGGGTTGACACATCTTATTGAAGCTGGTTTTGAAGTCTTGACTGAAGCAGGCTATGCACCACAATTGGCTTACTTTGAAGTGCTTCACGAAATGAAATTGATCGTTGACTTGATCTACGAAGGTGGATTCAAGAAAATGCGTCAATCATGTTCAAATACTGCAGAATTTGGTGACTTTGTAACTGGTCCACGTGTCATCGGCCCAGAAGTCAAAGAAAACATGAAAGCTGCCCTTGCGGATATCCAATCAGGTAAATTTGCACGTGAATTCGTTGAAGACCATGATGCTGGCTTCCCACGTTTGAAAGCTTACCGTAAAGAAGCTGAAGAGCTTGAAATTGAAAAAATTGGTGCTGAATTGCGTAAAGCAATGCCATTCGTTGGTCAAAATGACGATGACGCATTCAAAATCTATAACTAATGTAATAGTCTCAAAAACCAGTCTAGTGCTGGTTTTTGTGTTCTGAAGAGAGTAGTTGGGAATCCGGCTGCTCTTTTTTGGTCTTGAATTGTCAAATTAAGTGCATACTTTCCCCGTAGAATACTTCATAAGGTGTTTTCCAGTCAAGACATTTTCGTGGCCTATTATTAAGTTTGTTCTCCCACAGCTGAATAGTCTGATCATCAACCAACGTTAGATCACTCCCTTTTGGAAAATATTCTCCTAAGTAATCCATTCGTATTCTCATTGGTCCCTCGTTGCCATGGAGCATGAGGGTCAGGAAAATAGACTTCAATGTTCAATTGATCGCTCAATTTCTGATGATACGTAAACTCTTTCCCCATCAGGAGTTACAGTATGCTTGGTCAAGGGTTCTAACATTGTTACCATAGCTCCTATTACCAACTTGCTTTTTGACAGCTACCTTCCGGATTTTAAGAAACGAGAATAACGGTCAGTTAGAGTCACTAAATAAGCTTTTTCCAGTTTTACCTGCAACAGTATCAGCTTCCCAATCTCCTCATTCTAGTTCGGTTATTAGCATCTTCTGGTCTTTCGTGAAATTGTACGAGATATAGAGATTTTCCTCTATTTTCGACATAACCTTTTGTATGACGTGTTTTACCACGATGACGGAGCTCGAATGACACCACGAGCACCATGAGATGAGTGAGTTATCATCAAAATGCCCTCTGTAAATGGCTCTATAGATTGTTTGATAACTAATAATAGTTCTTCCATACTCTAATCGCAACTGACCTTCTATTTCTTCGGGAGACCATTGGTAATCGAGAAATAGATGTTTGACGTGTATTGCTTAAATTGTGATCTATTTCAGCATACGTTTCAGCTCACAGTGTGATTTAGCCATATGGTAAGATTCCCTGTGCATGACTTGGAGAATAGTTTCCTTCTTTTTAGATGTCGTTTCCACCACGACTCAATACTAGACGGATGACGATGAAGTAAATTTAGTAATTTGAGAAAAAGTTTAGGGCCTTGCGTACGGTAAACGAGAATACTTTCACGCCTCGTCTATGGTAAAATGATGGTAGCTCATAAGATTTCCTTTCGTAACTAGTTCGTTCAATTCTATTCTGCTAGAAAATCTTATGAGTTTTTATTGTGCACTTATATTGTATATTCAAGGTAAAACTCACCCATTAAGGAGTGAGAATAGCTATAAATTAGTAAGTCAAGACAAAGTTTTTTCTTTTTACCACGACGGATAACAGTAATTTCATTATCAATTTTATCTGTATCTGAGAGAGTGTAATCCAGGTCTTGTACACGTTCACCGTTGATGTAGATAGCGCCGTTTTGGACATCTTCACGTGCTTGACGTTTAGATGGTGAAATTTTTGCATTGACGAGAAGTTCAACGATGTTCAGATTTTCATCTGCTGAAATTTCTATGTTGGGACACCGTTAAAGGGGCAAACTTTAAGGTCACGTGCTGAGAGAGCTTTAAGGTTACCAGCAAAAAGAGTTGTCTCAGTGATGTGAACAGCTTGTTCATAGGCTTCTTTGCCGTGAACCAGTAACAACTTCACGAGCCAAAACCTTTTGTGCCAAACGTTGGTGACGAGCTTGATCAAATTCTTTACCGATTTCTGCGATTTCTTCAAGTGACAAGAAAGTGAAAATTTTCAAGAAACGAACGGCGTCATCGTCCATAACGTTAAGCCAGAATTGGTACATTTCGTAAGGTGTTGTCTTAGTAGCGTCAAGCCAGACAGCATTACCTTCAGATTTACCGAATTTTTTACCAGTTGAATCTGTGATAAGTGGAACTGTGATAACGTGTCCAGATTTGTCCGCTTTACGACGTAAGAGCTCAGTACCTGCTGTCATGTTACCCCATTGGTCAGAACCACCAATTTGGAGGGTTACGCCATATTTATCATTGAGTTCATAGAAGTCGTAACCTTGCATAATTTGGTAAGCGAACTCAGTGTAAGAGATACCTGTTTCGATACGTTTCTTAACAGATTCCTTGCTCATCATGTAGTTAACTGTGAAGTATTTACCGACATCACGCAAGAAATCGATGAAGCTAACTGAACCAAACCAGTCATAGTTGTTGACCATAACGGCTTTGTTGTCACCATTTTCAAAATCAAGGAAGCGAGAGAGTTGGCCTTGGATTTTTTCTACCCAACCTTCAACGGTTTCTTTGGTTTGGAGGCTACGTTCAGCATCTTTAAATGATGGGTCACCAATCAAACCTGTTGCACCACCAACGAGGGCGTAAGGTTTGTGTCCAGCCAATTGAAGGCGACGACTAGTAAGGATAGCGACAAGGTGTCCAAGGTGGAGACTGTCTGCTGTTGGGTCATAACCAGTGTAGTATGAGATTGGTCCCTCTTCAAAGGCTTTTACAAGGGCTTCTTCATCAGTGGTTTGAAAAATCAAGCCACGTGCTTTTAGTTCTTCAAAAATTGTCATGATATTCTCCAGTAAAGTATATTCTGGACCATTATACCAAAAGAAAGCAACCCTATGCAAGCTTTGTCAAAGTTTGTTATAATAGGCTTTGAGGTATTTCTATGAATTTTGAAAAAATAATAAATTATTTTAGACGACTAGGACAAGCTATTCGCACAAAGTTTGCTAGTTCTAGGTCTAAAAGATGGGATAAATCTTTTAGAAAGGAAAGCTACGACTGGATCTAAGTGGAATCGTAAGCAAGCACGGAAGTCGCCTGAGGATGGGATGACACTCTTAGACATGGCTGATGTTTTTTTAAAGACATTAAAGCTCTTGTCTGATTTCTTTTATGTGGTTATTATCGTCCTTACCTTGTTCGGTGCAGGAATTGGATTGGGTTATTTGGGGAGTCAAATTGAGTCTGTTCCGTCGATTAAGGACAAAACCTTGTTGAATCAGATTAGTGAGGTTAGTTTGGTATCTTCGATGAGCTATTCCGATTCTAAGAAGATTGCGGATATTGACACTGACTTGCTGAGAACACCTATTGAGAGTGATGCGATTTCTAACAATGTCAAAAATGCCATCATTGCGACTGAGGATGAAAATTTTAAAAAGCATAAGGGTGTTGTACCAAAGGCAGTTTTTAGGGCGTTGGTATCATCAGTTTTGGGAGTTGGCTCTTCAAGTGGTGGTTCAACTCTGACTCAACAGTTAATCAAGCAACAGGTAACAGGAGATGCACCAACCTTCAAACGTAAGGCGGCAGAGATTATCTATGCTTTACAATTGGAGCGTCGCGCTTCTAAAAATGAAATTTTAACTGATTATCTGAATGTTTCTCCTTTTGGTCGTAACAACAAGGGGAAAAATATTGCTGGTATCGAAGAGGCTGCACAAGGGATTTTTGGGGTCTCTGCTGCGGATTTGACAGTTCCTCAGGCGGCCTATCTGGCAGGTTTACCACAGAGTCCGATTGTCTATTCACCCTATACTGCGGATGGTCAACTAAAAAATGAAGAAGATCTTTCCTATGGCTTAGCACGTCAGCAAGATGTACTCTACAATCTTTATCGCGGTGGCTATCTAGATAAGTCGCAGTATGAAAGCTATAAGGATTATGATATCACTAAAGATTTCAAGGCTGGTGAGAAGTCTGATGCTGTAAGTCATGACTATTTGTACTATTCTGTCATGTCTGAGGCTCAGGATGTCATGTATGATTATCTCGTTAAACGTGACAAGGTGTCGAGTCAAGATTTAAAAAATGATAAGACAAAGGAAGCCTACCGTGAGAGGGCCCTACAAGAGCTACAAACAGGTGGTTATCATGTCAAGACAACTATTGACAATGCTGTCTATAATGCGATGCAAGATACTGCGAGTCAATATGGTGGCCTCCTCGACCAAGGTGGAAATAGTGGAGTTGAAGTTGGAAATGTACTCATGGACAATGCGACTGGAGCAATCTTAGGATTTGTCGGTGGTCGTAATTATGAGAATAATCAGAATAACCATGCTTTTGATACGGCACGTTCTCCCGGATCTTCTATTAAGCCTATTATCGCTTATGGAATTGCTATTGATCAAGGTTTAATGGGTAGCTCAAGTATCCTTTCTAACTACCCAACTAATTTTACGGGTGGAACGCCTATTCTCCATGATGGTGATAAGGGTACAGCTATGATGAACCTTCAAGAAGCACTCAACACCTCATGGAACATTCCAGCCTTTTGGACTTATCAAATGCTTCAACGTCATGATGTTGATGTTGAGGGCTATATGACCAAGATGGGTTATAAGATTGCTAACTACAATATCGAGAGTCTACCTCTTGGTGGAGGGATTGAAACCACGGTTGCCCAACAGGTAAATGCCTATCAAATGCTTTCAAATGGTGGTGTCTATGAGAAGGGCCATATGATTGATAGTATTACTGACCGGACTGGCGAAGTTATCTATCAGCATAAATCTGAAGGGGTTCAGGTCTTTTCAAGAGCTACGGCTAGCATTATGGATAACCTGCTCAAGGAAGTTGTGGTTAAAGGAGCGACAACCCAATTTTATTCTGAGTTGAAAAATATCAATGGTGCAGCAGCCTCAGCTGACTGGATGGGTAAAACAGGAACGACAGATAACTTTGCGGATGCTTGGTTGATCGTCTCAACGCCTGGTATTACTCTTGGTGGTTGGGCTGGTTATGACAATAATACACCAACCAATTCTAAAACGGGTTACACCTACAATGCGCAATATATGGCTCGTTTAACTTCCGCTATCTATATGCCAATCCAGGTATTAAAACGAGAGAGTCAATATCGATTCATGCCATTAGGCGCGTCTCAATCAACAGGCCTTAAACCAGCAACAGGTGTCGTCCAATGGTCGTAATGTTTCTGTAAGTGGTGAAATGGTTGATAGTTATTGGGCTAAAAATGGGTCTGGGGATACAACCTACAAATTTGCTATTGGTGGAACTGACAGTGACTATCAAAAAGCCTGGTCTAGCATTCTTGAAGGACATTAGGAATTACCAAGAAAACTTGCAAAAAAGCAAAAATTTAGGTATAATATAGACAACTATTTGTCGTCTTATTTGGTTGAAATATTGTCCAATCAAGAGATACAGCAGTTAAATCAACGTTTTTTCGGTCAGATTTAGCTGCTGTTTTTGTGCTTATTTTTAGGATTTTTGGTTATTGTAATGCACATTTAAAGGTTCTAAAAATTCACAGATTAAAGTTTTCGCTTATCGTTAATCGGATAAGTGGATGTTAGTATCTAATCACTTGTTAGCGGGACAAGCAACTGAAAAAGGCAGGAGACAAATATTTAAAGTGCACGACTTGCAAAGCAGGTCTCGAATGTAGAAAAGGAGTAGAAGACTTGGCAGGACATGACGTTCAATACGGGAAGCATCGTACCCGTCGTAGTTTTTCAAGAATCAAAGAAGTTCTTGATTTACCAAACTTGATTGAAATCCAAACGGATTCATTCAAAGAATTCTTAGATACTGGTCTTAAAGAGGTTTTTGAGGATGTACTTCCCATTTCAAACTTCACAGACACCATGGAATTGGAATTTGTTGGTTACGAATTGAAGGAACCTAAGTATACACTTGAGGAAGCTCGTATCCACGATGCACTCATACTCAGCACCAAATCTTTGTGACTTTCCGCCTCATTAACAAAGAAACTGGTGAAATCAAAACTCAGGAAGTCTTTCGGAGATTTTCCAATTATGACTGAGATGGGTACATCATCAATGGTGGTGAAATCGCATTATCGTTTCTCAGTTGTGCGTCACCCGGTGCTTTACTTTAACGATAAGGTTGATAAAAACGGCAAAAGTGGGTTACGGATCAACAGTTATTCCTAAACCGTGGGCATGGCTTGAGCTTGAAACAGATTCAAAAAGAGTATCGCCTACACTCGTATCGACCGCATACACATGAAGATCCCATTCACAACGCTTGTGCGTGCGCTTGGATTCTCAGGTGATGACGAAATTGTTGATATCTTTGGTGATAGCGAGTTGGTTCGTAACACTGTTGAAAAAGATATCCACAAAAATCCAGCAGATTCGCGTACTGATGAAGCACTTAAAGAAATTTATGAACGACTTCGTCCAGGTGAACCCAAAACTGCTGACAGCTCACGTAGCTTACTTGTAGCCCGCTTCTTCGACCCACGTCGTTACGACTTGGCTGCTGTTGGTCGTTACAAAGTTAACCAAAAACTTAACATCAAGACACGTCTTTTGGGACAAACAATTGCTGAAAACTTGGTAGATCCTGAAACAGGTGAAATCCTTGTTGAAGCTGGTACTGAAATGACACGTGATGTGATTGATTCAATCGCAGAACACTTGGATGGTGATTTGAACAAATTTGTATACACACCAAACGATTATGCGGTGGTTACAGAACCTGTTGTTCTTCAAATATCCAAGGTTGTTGCAACCAAATGATCCAGATCGTGGTGCAATTGTTGGTAATGCCAACCCAGATGATAGAGTTCGTGCTTTGACAACAGCGGATATCTTGGCTGAGAAATGAGCTACTCTCAACCTTGCTGAAGGTATCGGTAGTAGACGATATCGACCACCTTGGTAACCGTCGTATCCGCGGTTGGTGAATGTTTCGCCAACCAATTCCGTATTGGTTTGGCTCGTATGGAACGTAACGTACGTGAGCGCTAGCCAGTTCAAGATAACGAAGTCTTGACACCACAACAAATCATCAACATTCGCGGTAACCGCAGCTCGTTAAAGAATCTCTTCGGTTCTTTCACAGTTGTCACAGTTCACGGACCAACACAAACCCATTGTCAGAGTTGTCGCACAAAACGTCGTTTGTCAGCCTTGGGACCTGGTGGTTTGACATGACCGTGCCGGATGGGCGAAGTTCGTGATGCAGCACTACACGCACCACGGTCGTATGTGTCCCAATTGAAAAACACCTGGAAGGACCCAACATCGGTTCTGATCAACAACTTGTCTTCATACGGACACCTTAACAAGTACGGTCTTCATTAAACACCATACCGTAAAGTGGACCGTGCAACTGGGTGCTAAACCAACGAAGTGGTTTGGTTGATCTGCTGACGAAGAAGATGAGTATTGAGTTGCTCAGGCCAACCCTGTTGAACGAAGATGAAGCACGGCAGAAGAAATTGTCGCGGGTCGTCACCAAGGTAATAAACTCAAGAATCACCCACTGCCACCTTGTAGATTTCGTGGATGTTTCTCCCAAACAGGTAGTTGCCGTTGGACAGCATGTCCTTTTCTGAAAACGATGACTCTAAACTCGTGCCCCTCATGGGCAGCAACATGCAACGTCAGGCTGTGCCTTTGATTGATCCCAAAAGCACCTTATGTTGGTACTGGCATGGAACATCGCTCGCCCACGATTCAGGTGCTGCAAGTTTGATCGCCCAACACGACGGTAAAGTTGTTTATTCTGACGCCGATAAGGGCTTGAAGTTCGTCGAAGATGGTTCTCTGATGTTTGTATACTATTCTCAAAATTCCGTCGTTCAAACTCAGGTACCGCTACAAATCAAAACGACTTTGGTTAAGGTTCAGGATATTGAGGAAAAGGAGACTTTATCGCTGACGGTCCATCTATGGAAGGTATGAAATGGCCTCGGTCAAAAACCCCATTGTCGTCTAGCATGACATGGGAAGGTTACAACTTCGAGGATGCCGTTATCATGAGTGAACGCTCGTGAAAGATGACGTTTATACATCTGTTCACTTGAAGAATTGAATCAGAAACACGATGACAAAAAGCTTGGACCCGACAGAAATCGGACGTGAATTGACAAACGTTGGTGAAGAAGTCTTTAGACCTTTGGACGAAATGGGTATTATCCGTATTGGGTGTTGAGGTTAAAGAAGGTGATACTTTCTGAAGGTAAGGCACTACCTATGAAAAAGACCTTCGCTGGAAGAACGTCTTCCATGCTATCTTTTGGTGATAAATCTCGTGAAGTACGTGATACATCACCCGTGTACCTCTTACGGTGGGGTGACAAAGCTCGTCGATGTTAAAAATCTTTACACGTGCAAAACGGTGATGAATTGCAATCAGGTGTTAACATGCTTGTTCGTGTTTACATCGCTCAAAAACGTAAAATCAAGGTCGGAGATAAGATGGCGGTCGTCACGGCATAAAGGGGTTGTTTTCCGTATTGTTCCTGTTGAAGACATGCCTTACCTTCCAGACGGCAGCACCAGTTGATATCATGTTGAACCTCTTAAAGCTATCACGTGAACATTGGTCAGGTTATGGAACTTCACCAGTAGGCTGCTCGTAAACTTGCATCTACATCAACACCAGTCTTGATGGGGCAAGCTCAGAAGATCTCTGATACTGTTCGTGAAGTTTGGCATGACAGCGATGCCAAGACAACTTTACGATGGCTCGTACAGGTGAGCCGTTTGATAATCAGGTGTCAGTTGGTGCTCGTACATGATCAAACTTCACCACATGGTTGATGATAAACTCACGCCCGTTCAGTTGGTCCTGCTCACCGTTACCAACAACTCTTGGTGGTAAAGCACAATTTGGTGGACAAATGTCTCGGTGAGATGGAGGTTTAGGGCCCCTTGAAGCTTACGGTGCATCAAACATTCTTCAAGAAATCTTGACTTACAAGTCTGATGACGTTAATGGACGTTTGAAAGCCTATGAAGCTATCACTAAAGGTAAACCAATTCCAAAACCAGGTGTGCTCAGAATCATCTCGAGTACTTGTTAAACAGAATTGCAATCACCGGTCTTGATATGCGTGTCCTGATGAAGACGACTGCGAAGTTGAATTGCGTGATCTTGATGAAGGTGAAGATGACGACGTCAGCGCACGTTGATGATCTTGAAAAAGCACGTCACAATGCTCCAAGAAGCTACCGAATCTAGAAAAGATAAAGAAGAAGCTTCAGATAAAAACAGAATAAAATAAGCTTTTAGAGAGGAGTTAAATCTCTCGTCTAGCAGTAGCTGATAAAGGCTAGAATAGCGCTGCTATTGTCAGCAGAACAAAAAGAAAGGTAATACTAGTGGGTTGACGTAAATCGATTTTAAAAGCATGCAATCACACTCAGCTTCACCAAGGTCCGTTCATGGTCTTAGTGGTGAAGTTAAGAAACCTGAAACAATCAATCTACTGCACGCCTCAAACCAGAACGCGCGAAGGTCTCTTCGACGAAGTGATCTTGGTCCCACTAAAGACTGGGAATGCGTGACATAAACGTATCCGTTATAAAGGTATTGTTTGCGACCGCTGGTGTTGAAGTAACACGTGCTAAGGTTCGGTCGCGAACGTATGGTCACATCGAGTTGAAAGCACCAGTATCACATATCTGGTACTTCAAGGGAATCCCTTCGTATGGGATTGACTTTTGATATGAGTCTCGTGCGCTTGAAGAAGTTATTTACTTGCAGCTTACGTGTTATCGATCCAAAGGAAAACGCCACTTGAGCCAAAAATCTCTGACCGAACGAATATCGTGAAAATTGCAAGAGTATGGTCATGGTTCATTTGTCGCTAAAATGGGTGCAGGAAGAATACAAGATCCTCTTGAAACAAGTAGATTTGGAAGTGGAAATTGCAGAACTCAAAGAAGAGTTAGGCAGCAACTGGTCAAAAACGTGTAAAGCAGTTCGTCGTTTGACGTTCTGATGCTCTTCACAAGTCTGGTAATAAACCAGAATGGATGGTACTTTAACATCTGCTAGTATTGCTACCAGATCTTCGTCCGATGGTTCAATTGACGGTGGTCGTTTTGCAGCATCTGGACTTGGAAACGACCTCACTGTCGTGTGATCAACTGTAACAACCGTTTGCCCGTTTGCTTGAGTTGAGGCCCAGGTATCATCGTGCAAAACGAAAACGGCGTTGCAAGAAGCGGTTGACGCCTTATTGATAATGGACGTCGGTCGTCCAAATTACTGACGGTAGTCGTCCACTTAAATCTTTGAGTCACATGCTTAAAGGTACAAGGCTGCTGTCAAAATCTTACTGGTAAACGTGTCGACTTCTCGACGTTCCGTTATTGCCGCTGGGTCCAACACTCTAAAATGTATCAATGTGTGTCTCTGTCTGATGGCCATCGAACTTTTCAAACCATTTGTTATGCGTGAAATCGTTGCGCGTGAATACGCAGGTAATGTGAAAGCTGCTAAACGTATGGTTGAACGTGGTGACGAAACGTATTTGGGATATTCTGAAGATGTTATCAGGAACACCCAGTACTTCTAACCGGGCACCTACCTCCACCGTTTGGGTATCCAAGCCTTGGAACCTGTCTTTGATTTCGATGGTGGCGTCTTCGTCTTCACCCATTGGTATGTGAGGCCTACAATGCCGACTTTGACTGTAGGGACCAAATGGCCATCCACGTTCCATTGTCTCGAAGAAGCCTGCCGAAGCACGTTTGCTCCTTCGCGGCTGAACACATCCTTAACCCTAAAGACGGTAAAACCGGTCGTAACGCCATCCCCAGGATATGGGTTCTTGCAACTACTACTTGACTATGAGGTAAAGAAGGCCGTGAGGGTGAAGCATGGTCTCGGGCGATATTGATGAGGCAAAGGTGGCTTATCGTAATGGTTATGTTCACTTGCATAGCCGTGTCGGTATCGCAGTAGACAGCATGCCTGATAAACCTGAAAGAAAACCAACTTACAAGATTTTGCCACAACTGTTGGTAGATTCTTTCTAACTTAACTCATTCCAGCAGAAATCCTATCTTCAAGACACAACAAATGAGAATCCTTGACAGATAGTACACCAGATAAGTACTTCTGGAACCAGGTCAGATATCCAAACAGTTATTGATAGTTTGGAAAATTAATGCGCCATTCAAGAAGAAAAATCTGGTAATATCATTATCGAACCTTTCAAACGTCTTCGTACGACCGAAACATCAGCCTTCCCTGACCGTTTGAGACCTTTGGTTACTTACCACCAACACTACTTGCTTGATTGACAGTGGCATCGCCGATATCCCAGTTATCGACAACAAACAAGAAATTACTCGATGCTACCACCGCTGCTGAAGCAAATTACCAAAGCTCTGTCCGTGGGTTTGATTGACAGAAGATGACCGCGTTGCTGTTGCTAGCAACAACACGCGGAAGCGAAAGAAGTCACTTTGACGTCTGACTGAGACATCAAGATCCATGAACCACTCGTTGCGTGATGATGGACTCTAGGAGCCCGTGGTAACATCTCTAACTTCTCTCAATCCGTTGCTGGTATGCGTGGTTTGATGGCTGCTCCTAACGGACGTATCACGGAATTGCTTCATCCTTTCAAAACTTCCGTGAAGGCTTTGAGCGTTTTGGAAATCGCCCTTCACTCACGGCGCGCGTAAAGGTGCATGACCGATACGGCCCCTGCAAGAGGCTGACTCGCGGTTACCTTACTCGTCGTCGGTTGATGTTGCCTAAAGATAAGTTATGGCCCGTGAAGATGACTGTGGAATAGTCGTCTTCTGATCCGTGCTATTACTGACGCAAATGAAGTTACGGAACACCTTTGAAGAACGTCTTCATGGGCGTGTACTAAGAAATCAGCTAAGAACCCATACAACAGGTGAAGCTAAATCGCAGGTCCAGATACTTTGATTTACGTGAAGACATGGCCGCAGCTATTGTCAATGCTGGTGTTGGAAGAAGCACCATCCGTTCAGTCTCTAGCGCGTAACACCTGTCACGGTGGTTCGCCGTCACCGTTGTGTACCAACTTCGCTGGCAGGTGCGATGCAGTTGAAGCTGGTAAAGCAGTTGGTACTATCGCCGCCCAAATCTATCGGGGAACCTGCATGACAGCTACCATGCGTACTCTTCCACACCGGTGGCAGCCTCAAACACCGATATCACAAGGTGGTCTTCCACGTGATCCAGTGGAAATCTTGAAGCTACTGTAACTCAAAGTGGGAAGGGTATCACTGAAGCTATGCATCTGCTATTGAATTTCGAAGAAGATGCTGCGACACGTACTAAGAAAAGTCTTCGTTCTAGCTGCAAGACTGGAATGGGTGAATACGTCGTTCCATTTACAGCTCGTATGAAAGTAGAAGTTGGTGACGAAGTACACCGTGGTGCGGCCTTGACAGAAGGTTCAATCCAACCTAAACGTCTCTTAGTACGTGATACCTTGTCAGTTGAAGCTTATCTTCTTGCAGAAGTGCAAAAGTTTCATTCATTTTATGGGTAGAAATCGGTGACAAACACGTTGAGGTAATGGTTCGTCAAATGCTCGTAAAGTACGTGTTATGGATCCAGGTGATACAGATCTCCTTCCAGGTACACTTATGGATATTTCTGACTTCAGATGCTAACAAGGATATTGTTATCTCTGGTGGTGTTCCTAAACATCTCGTCCAGTCCTTCTTGGTATTACTAAAGTTTCACTTGAAACAAATTCATTCTTGTTTTGCGGCTTCTTCCAAGAA
>BNJS01001059.1_pt1 | contig 36775 bp, 47 predicted proteins | sample 8540461 | NCBI WGS metagenome assembly BNJS01 (sample SAMD00202454, study PRJDB9452) | human saliva metagenome | isolation source: human saliva | place: Japan
GACTAAGCAACTAAGACTAAATAGACTTGGCATCGGCACTGCACCCATAAAAATGAGACTGAAAAGAAAACACTCCTGTTGAAATCTGGTAAACCAGAAAACAGGAGTGTTTTGTTATGGTCAAAAAAGCATATTCATTAGAAATTAAGCTAGCCTGTATCGAAATGAAAAAGGCAGGTAAATCAAATAAGGTTATCATGGATACCCTCGGTATCAAAAATGTTAGTCAGGTCAAGACCTGGTGGCAATGGTATCAGAATGATGAATTGTTCCGTTTCCACCAACCTGTGGGGAAACAATATACTTATGGAAAAAGGATGAAGCAGTTATCTGAAGTGGAACAGTTACGTTTACAGGTAGAATTACTAAAAAAGTATCAGAGCTTGATAAGAAAATCGACAAAGTAAGTCTTATCAAGTTAGTGGAAGAGTATAAGAAAATGTGCCCTGTATCTATTATTTTGGAGTGTTTCGGAGTCAAACACTCAACCTTTTATCGCTGGAAACAGGAGTGTAAGAATTCTCAGAAAAGAGACGAAATAGCAGATAAAATCGAACAACTCTGTATGGAAAATCACTTTATTTACGGCTATCGAACCATCACTCGCTTGCTCAAGAAAGTTTATAACCTTGTCGTTAATCGCAAGAAGGTCTATCGTATTATGAAGGAAAAGGGCTGCCTTTGCCGTGTCCGTCCCAAGAAGGGACCTGAAATTAGGAAGCCTTACCATGTAACAGACAATAAGTTAGATCGTGATTTTCATGCAGACAAGCCTATGGAGAAGCTTGTCACAGACATCACCTACCTCTACTTTGGGAACTGTAGACTTTATCTATCTTCAATCATGGATCTCTATAATCGTGAAATTGTAGCTTATACCATCTCCGGAATGCCAAGATATGCGGACTTTGTGCTCGACACACTTCATCAACTTGAGCTACCTCAAGGAGCGCTTTTACACAGCTGACCAGGGATCTGTCTACACCTCAAAAAGCCTACTATCCAGGCTTGTACGAAAAGAGGCATCACCCGCTCCACAGTCCCGAGGAACACCAGCGGACAATGCCTGTATCGAATGGTTCCACTCTGTTCTCAAGTCTGAAACCTTCTATCTCCATAAGTGGAGTAAAACTTAACCAAAGATAGTATAACAGATATTGTCAAAGAAAATTACATCATATTTTATAATGAAACTAGAATTCAACAGAAATTAAAATGACCAGTCTCCTGTAGATTACAGAAAACTGGTCGCATAAGAGGGGTTTTCTCTTGTCCCATTATTGGGGTGCAGCGCCATCGACCATGCTTTTTCTATTCCATTTCAAAAGCTTTCACTTTCTTGTATGTTGGAAGAACAAGAGAAAGTAGAATACCGATAATCGCTGGTACCTAAACTATGGCGGAGAAGCCTCCGCAAATGGTGAGACGTTAACGATATTTGCAAGGACCTCAACTTTAAAAGTAGATCCTAAAACACTTTGTAAATGGCAATGGCTGTGACAATACCAACAGTTAATTGCATTCCTGGTTTTGAAGAGCAACAAACTTGTTCACAATCACAATCATGACAATCAGCAGTCGTACTGATGGATACAAACGATACGAACTGGTCAGAGTACCTACACAGCACTTCAAACCAGATTTTGCAATAGCACAAACCAATCGGTAAAAGACAGTCGCAAACCTTGTAGCTGATTTTGTGGAAACGTCCGCTAAAAGAACTCGGCAGTTGATACGAATCAACCCTACAGTCGTAGCAAAAAGAAGTAACGGTTACCATAGCGCAAGGAAAAAGCTGAGCGAGTAGAACCAAAGATTTCTTGAGTTGCTTGAGACAAGATATAAACTCCAGGAGTTCCACTCTTCATTGCTTCTTCTGTTACTGGGAAATGATTGCCCAAGAAACCTAGACCGATGTAAAGAGCACTAAATCCGATGCTACAACAATTCCAACTACCCAAATGGTTGAAATATACTCTTTCTTGCTTGAGAAACCAAGTTGTTTCGAGGTTTGAACTGCAATCACACTGAAGGCAACAGAAGCAAGCGCGTCAGTGTATTGTATCCTCAAGGAAACCTGCACCAAAGGCGGAAGCTTGATAAGCTCCTGATCGCCGTGTGTGCATTCCCACCATACTTGAAAAAGCTCCAAGGATAACCAGAATAACAATTAAGATGGCAAAAACTGGAGTCAAGACTCGACCAATCCGATCCAAGATTTTTGAAGGATTCAACGAGATTAGGTATGCAGCTACAAAGTAAAGAATGGTGAAGACAATCAAACCTAAACCTTTATCGGCTTGATCCAAGAGCGGACTAATACCAACTTCAAATGATGTTTGTTGTGTACGAGGGATGGCAAAAGAATGGGCCAATCGACAAGTACAAAACTGCAAGATAAATCAGTCGTAAAACCATGGAGAAATCTTTTCAGAAATTTTCATAGATATAACCCTTCGGATTAGGTACCAATGATCAAAGTTAGGGACGGCAATCCCAACACCCGAAAATACAAATCCTGCAATGGCAGGAAGGAAGTTTTCTCTCGACTGTGCGCCCAGAGTTGGAGGAAAATCAAGTTACCTGCTCCAAAAATATTCCAAACAGGAGTAATCCTGTTAAAACATCTTTTAGCCATAAACTCTCCTTATTAAAAATAAAAATACTTTCTTAGTATAACATGATTAAAGGCTAGAAAAGGCTGTCACGAAAATACCCTAAAATGTTTTTCCAATTTCTTCCGAATTTTTAATGCAAAAATCCTTCGAGTCCTTTCTCATTTTTAAAAAGTTTTTCGAAGGAAATTTTTCTTATTCTAAGGCATCCATGCCACCTTGGACATTGATGACCTCATAGCCTTGTTCTGTTAAAATTGACAAGCGCGTGGAACGGATACCTGACTCTACAACTCACATAGTAAGGCTGGGTTTTATCTAGTTGCTCATGTAAGTATCTGCCAGTTGACTGAGAGGGAAATTATGAGCACCTTCTGAATGAAGAGCCCTCAAATTCCTCTACTTCTCTCACGTCCACTAGAGAAAGTTGCTCATTTTGATAAAGCTGGTAAAATTCATCGAAGGAATTTCTTTCATTCTTTTTCTCCTAAAATTGTTTCATTCTCAAATCAGGCATACTACCTAGACTCAAACCAAGGATCATCCAGATTTGATTACGGGGTGAAGGATGCACCAGAGGGAAATAATCAGGCAAATAATCTAAAATGCCGATGACACGGTCTGTCACCTTGCCACTGACCTTTTCATGCAGATAGTAGGCTTGGGCATACTGTCCAATCAAGAGTGTTAATTGAATATCTGGTAACTCCTTCAAGAGTTTTGGATGCCATTTTTCTGCAAAACCTGGACGAGGTGGCAGGTCACCCGATTTCCCATGACCTGGAAAGTAGAAATCCATGGGCATGACTGCAAAGTAACCTGACTTGTAAAAGGTGTCTTCGTCCACACCCAACCATTCTCGCAAGCGGTCCCCACTTTTATCCTTCCAGTATAGCCCTGCTTCTTGGGTTTTGAGACCAGGTGCCTGGCCAATGATATTGATACGAGCTGTTTTTGGTGCTGCAAAGAGTGGTTCGATGCCTTGCTCAGTATAGCTGGCATTCTGTGGATCCTCTATGATAGCTTGCTTGATTCTTTCGATTTGAGACATTTTCTCCTCCAAAAAGAAGTCTAAGCATACAATCTCAGACTTCTATAGCATTATTTGATCAATTCGTAAATAGCTTCAGCGTAGATAGCTGCTGCACGGAAGAGATCATCCAAGGCGATAAATTCGTTGGCTTGGTGCATAGTATCGATAGAATCTGGGAACATAGCACCGTAGGCTACACCACGCTCTAAGAGACGTCCAAATGTTCCACCACCGATAACTTGTTCGTGACCTTTAAGACCTGTTTGTTTTTCGTAAACATTCAACAAGGTTTGAACGAGCGGATCTTCCATTGGCACATAGTGAGGTGTGTGACCATGTTCAGAAAGGCTAACTGAAGCAACTGGCAAGGTTTCAAGAATTGACTTGATTTGCTCTGGGCTTGTTCCTTTTGGATAACGGAAGTTAAGGGCAATGGTATTGTCAGCACTTGATTCGTCGAAGCGGAAAACTACCCGCATTCATAGAAAGAGCACCCATCTTTTTCATCCACATGAGCTACTTTCAAGTTCTTCCCTTCTGTGGTCATTCAAGAGAATCTTACCAGCAATGTTCGAGAGTAGTCTTTTTGCAGTGTCCTTCAAAAGCAAATTGGCTAAGGAAGAGGGCAAGGTAAGTCGCACCATTGACACCTGAAGCAGGCATAGCACCATGGGCTGATTTACCAATTACAGTCACCTCGGTACTGACCGTTCTCTTCTTTGGATGTCTCCTCTGAGTTTGTGCTCTGCAACGAAAGCGTCTCAGTTTTCCTTGCAAGTCAGCTAAGTCACCTGAAACGACTGCTGTTGCTGATTCAGGTACCATGTTTTTCACGCAAACCACCTGTGAAGCTGTGAAGACGAGACTGCACCAGTATTTTTCACCGGTAAAGTGAAGGTATTCAGTGATATCTTTTTCACCATTGATGATAGGGAATTCAGTATCTGGAGAGAAACCAAAGCCTGGTTTTTGCAAGTCCCTACATGCTCAAAGTAGTAATCCATATCTGCCCAACCTGATTCTTCATCAGTTCCGACGATAAAACGAACTTTTTAGAAGTTGGAAGACCCAATTCTTTGATGATTTTCAAACCATAGTAACAAGCTGTCAGTTGGTCCCTTATCATCAGAAGCACCACACTGCATAGAGACGACCATCTTTGATGGTTGGAGTGTAGGGTCAGTGTCCCAAACGCACCTGCTGGCACTACGTCCATGTGGGCAAAGATCTCCGAGAACTTCTTCTCCTTCACCAAACTCAAAAATGTCCTGCATAATTGTCGACATTTTTGTTGGGTAGCCATCATGCTCATGATTTCAAGGAATTTTTCCAAGGCTTTTACTGGCTCCAGGTCCAAATGGGATGCTCAGCATCTGCCCTTGCTATCATCACGTTCTGAGTTGATTTCTAAAAGGCTAAACAAGTCAGCCAAGAGGTCTTCTTTACGTTTTTCTACTTCTGCTGTAAAATCAATAACTGTCATTTTTTCTTCCTATCTTTTTTCGATAATTTCATCTACTGGCAAGCGGTAGCTTGGTTCCAACTTCTCATCTGTGTATCCCACTGTAATCAAGAGCTCTGGACGGAAGCGTTCTTCGATTTCCAAGACTTCATTGACTTTTTGATTTGTCAAAACCAAGATAATGTTTGATCCGATTCCTTGGTCAGTCAAAGCAAGGACCAAGTTCATAGCTACAAGCCCAGCATTAAGAGCCAAGTAGTCACTAACTTGTTGTTCGTTGTAACGCGCAAATTCTGCTGGAAGATTTTTCATAAAATATTGAAGCTGCTCTTCTGAGAAATTATTGGCACCACCAATACGAGCAATCTTGCGGGCGCGTTTGGCTAAGTCTGTATCTGTAAACAAGGCAATGGTTACAGGCGCAGATGCTACTTGCTCAAAGTTTGAACCGTAAGCCAATTTTGCTAGTTCAGAATTTTCTCACGAACCACGACAAATTTCCAAGGTTGACTGTTGTGAGCGCTTGGTGCCAAGGTTGCGATTTCGATAGTTGTACGAACATCCTTCGGATCGACAGGTTTATCAATAAAATGCTTGGTCGCATGACGTTTTTTATTTAACTCAAGAAATTTCATAATTGAGTTTCTTTTCTATTTCTACTGCTTCCATTTTACCACATTTTGAAAGAGCTGCAGAGATTTTCATTGGTGAAACAAATTATCTTTTTCTTACTTGAGTTGTTTACTACAAAACTGGAAATTATAATATTTTTCTATCATCTCCATAAAAAATATATATTGGATATCTGATTGATTGTCTGGTGATTAGATACCATTAAGTAAAGGAGACTCTTATGATTATTCTTATTATTAGCCATTAGTCCCTTGTTGGTTGCCTGTGGACAAGCCAAACAGGATAGTACTTCTACTTCCACTGCTAGTCCTAAAACCATTGTTGTAGCAACTGCTGGAGATATCCCACCTTTCGACTTTGAAAAAGATGGAAACCTAACTGGATATGATGTTGAAGTTTTAAAAGCAGTCGATGAAAAACTGGACCAATACAAGATTGAATTTCAAAAAACAGCTTGGGAAAGTATCTTCCCTGGAGTGGATGCTGGCCGTTACCAAGCAGCAGCCAATAACCTAAGCTACACCAAAGAGAGAGCCGACAAATACCTCTACTCACTCCCAATCGCTAAAAATCCTTTGGTTCTCGTGAGCAGAAAAGACAAGGCTCTTACCTCTATTCAAGACATCGCTGGTAAAACAACCCAGGATGATACTGGAACTTCTACTGCCAAGGTTGTTACCGACTGGAATCAAAGCCACTCCGACAATCCTGCAACCATCCAATACTCTGGTGAGGATGTCGCTAAACGTCTGACTGACCTCGCCAATGGTGAATTTGATTTCCTAATCTTTGATAAAATCTCTGTTCAAAAAATTATTCAAGACCGAGGTTTAGACTTGAACGTAGTCGACTTGGAGAGCAATGATAATCCAAACAACTACATCATCTTTTTCAAGTGACCAAAAAGAATTTAAAGAACAATTTGACAAGGTCCTTAAAGAACTCTACCAAGATGGAACCCTTGAAAACTCAGCAAAAACTTATCTCGGTGGTTCTTACCTACCAGATCAGTCTCACTATAATAAGATATATTAAAAACGATTGGCTCGTCCAATCGTTTTATTTAGTATTTGTAGTTAAAGCCAACTTTTACAAAAATCAAAAATAATTCTTGACATCCTCCACATAGCCATGCTTTTTCAATTAAATTAGCTAGAGTTCTAGATTGTGTCCCCTGATAGTTGCCTTCTCGACGTAGTTCTTCATACATTTCGATGAAAGGAAGGCCTTTGGTCTGGCTGATCTCTAGCTCTGCTTCATAGTCATAAGCAACTTTTTCGAAATTGAATATGACCAACTCACCATTTTTCAATCTCAGCAAGGCATACTGGGCCTCGATGATTTTTCAGCCCTTCCCAGTCAAAAATAAGGCATACCAATCGAACCTGGATTGATTATTTGTTGGCCTTGACTCCCATAACGTAGAAGTTGTTTATGGACATGCCCATAAACGGCTACATCAGTAGTTTCATCAAGTAGCTGGTCAAATTTTTCAGTATTATTTTCAACCAGTAAATCTCTACCATAGTTTTTCTCAGGCAAATTATGAGAAAGAGAAAAGCGCAAGCCATCGACTTCTTTCTTGGCTACCATAGGTAGCTTTCTCAACCAATCAATATGATCTTGATTTAGGTGCTCCATCAGATGTTGAGTCATCCTGAGAACTGAATTTCTTCGGGATCTTCTAGACCATATTCCCCATCTAAAACCTCCAACACACAATCATCCCAGTTCCCTCGAACGGATACTGTAATGGGAAGGTCTTTCAAAAGATCCACCAAGTCATTTGCTTCTGGACCAGGAAGAAAAATATCCCCCAAAAGCCAATATTCAGTTGCTCCCAAATTTTTAGCGTCCTCAAGCACTCCAGCTAAGGCCGTAGTGTTGCCGTGAATGTCTGATAAAATTGCAATCTTATGGTTCATTTTCTGCTCTTTCTTTATTGGATAGCATTCAGGATATCCAAATCACTCTTATTTTTCTTCATTATAGCATAAAAATCGCTAGAAGATTTTTACATAGAAATATTACTGACATTCTTTTAAAAACATGTCAAAAATAGTTGACATTATGTTCTTAAAAGAATATACTATAGTCAAATATATGTGACACAAATAAAAAGGAGGAAGCATGAATCGCGTAAAAGAATTTCGCAAGGAACTGGGAAAATCCCAACTCGAACTTGCCAAGGATATTGGTGTCTCTAGGCAAACTATCAACATGATTGAGAACGACAAGTACAATCCTACCCTGGAACTCTGTCTCAATCTCGCCCGCAGCCTCCAAACTGACCTCAACAGTCTCTTTTGGGAGGATGATTTTTAAAAAGGAGAAGAAAAATGAAAAAAGAAACCTTCACTGAAAAGCTCATCAAACGCACTTACGGTATTTCTGATCCACTGGACGAATACAAACGGCGCGAGGCTGACCGCATCGGAAATAAAGTCTTTATGATTCCCTTTTATCTGATGATTTTCGGCAATCTTATTCCGCTTGTTCTGGCCTATCAATTTCCTCAACTAGTGGCTCTAGTCTATCCTCCTCTGATTTTAGTGATTGCCCTCATCGCTGCTGGCTATGTCACCTACCAAATGCAAAAAACAGGGATTACAACTATTGAACCAGATATGTTAAGTGAGAAAGAAAATAAGCAACTACACTACCCTGGTCTTAAAGCGGGTTTATTCTTTGGCCTATGGATGTTTTTTATAACCCCTCTTCTCCATATAATTACTGGTGAAGGTCAGGACTATTTCCATTCTCTTCTCACTATAAGAAATGGTTTAGCAAGCATTTTCGGTTCTATATTCTTCGGAGCGAGCATACAGTTCCTCATCTCCCGTCGCATTGCAAGAGCTAAAAAAGAGCAGGATAAGGATTAGGAGGTGCCCTATGAAATCACTAGTAACTTTACTTACCTATCATCTTTTTGTTTGCTTCACTGCTCATCTTCATCATCGTTTCAGGGAACTTGCCCATCTAGCGATACCGTCCTTGTTCTTGTCTTTGTTCCAGCATTCAACAAAGGACTGACTTATCTAAAGATAGATTCCCAAAAAACGCGCATACTCAACTTAGCACTATGCTTTATGATTATATCCTTGCCACAACTGACGGTTATTTCAAACGATTGGAAATATTATCTATTGCTAACTATCGCCAGCCTTTCTTCTATCACTTATCTCTATTGTCTCTATCAATTCGTAAAAGAAACAAAGTAACATTGTCATTTAGGAGAAATCATCTATGAAAAAAGAAACCCTCTATGAAAAACTAATCAAACGTATCTATGGCATTTCAGGGCCACTTGATGAACACAAACGACGCGAGGCTGACCACATCGGGAATAAAGTCTTTATGATTCTATTTTACCTCATGACTCTAGGCAATTTCATCCCCTTTGTCCTTGCTTATAAATATCCCAAAATGGTCGCTTTTGGATATCCAATCATTATTTTTCTGGTTTCCTTGGTTTGTTCTTTCTATGTCACTACTCAAACTCAAAAAACTGGTATCACTGCTATCGATCCTGATATGTTGAGTCAGAAGGAAAAGAAACAGTTACGTAATCCTGGCCTTAAAGCTGGACTTTTCTATGGAGTCTTTATGTTCTTTAGCATGCCACTTCTCAATATCCTAATGGATGATAGCAAAAGCTATCTTACCGCTCTTTTGAATACAAGAAGTATCTTGTCAACCATCGTTGCAGCCTTCTTTTTCGGATTAACAGTGCATATTGTCATCACTCTTCGTATTCAAAAAGCTAGAGAAGATCAAGACGACGATTAGGAGGAAACTTATGAAATCACTACAAACTTTAATTCTCAGCCATATTTTGATCAGTATCTTTATGACAGTTTTCCTAGTTTATGGCCAAATTACGCGTTCTTTTCTGATCATCTTCCTCATAGCCCTTCCTGTCTTGAACAAAGGACAAAGATTTCAGAAAATCACATCAAAAAAATACGCCTCTTAAACGCATCTCTCTGCTTTATCCTCGTATCTTTCCCACAACTGTTAACAAATTCTATGGATTGGAGATATCTACTATTTCTAACCATCTGTATCGTTTTTAGTCTAGTCTACTTCTATACTCTCTATCAACTCTTTAAAGAAGCTAATCAAAAACAAGGTTATAGAGGTGCATCACCATGAAAAAGAAGACTTAACCACTCGCTTAGTTCGAAATTTCTTTTCATATCCAAAGGCCCCTTTGATGAATGCCGTCAAGAGGTCATCTATAAGGCTTTGCGCCCGTTCCATGGTCCAAATCTTTTTACTCTTCCTTCTTTTTCTTCCTGTTCTATCTGTTGTTTGGGCGCTTTATAGAGATAGTCTGGAATAGCTATGCCCTATCTCTACTTCTTGATGATTTTTGCCCCTCAGTCTCAAGGCAAGATATTCTACTAGAGGGCTCCACTTAGAAGATGATGATCAATCCGAGATCCCACAAATCACTTACAGCAAGCGCCAAATCAAGTTAAGAAGTTGGTTAGTTGGAACTAGCATCCCAATTCTCTACTTATTTATCCTATTTTCCAAAAAAGTACTTCTTGAAAAATCACTCCATTACAGATTTCTTCTGCAGTTTCTAGAACTCAAAATGATCGCATTTTTCCTACTAGTAGGACTCGGAGTAGGATCAATCTTCGGTACTATGACTTATTATTTTTTATCCGAACATGAAGAACAGTAGGTATAAGCTGAACTAATTAATTTACACGTTCGCGATAGAAGAACCCCCTAACACTTCTCAGTGCTAGGGGCCTTTTTAGTTTCTTAAATACCGCATATATTCTACTAATACATAGACAAGGATTGTTAAACAAATGATCGTTTCGAGCCAAACGAGAAAGTTAAGGACTGGAAACTGCAGAATGCCTTGGGCCATTTTCAATGAAGTTGCTGTGATGATAGTTGGGAAGGTTAGGCTGACAAAAGCTGGTTTGAAATCTCTGTTTTAAAATCCTTTGGTAAACGACTGAGAACAAAGAAAAAGAAAGTCTGTGAGGCAAAAATCATGACTAGCAAAATCCAGTTATGAAGTCCTGAACCTCCGATCCGAACGAGTGCTGCTAACAATAGAGAAAGGGAGCACAATAGATTCCTTCTGCCCCAACAAAGCCCGTGGCAATGGATTACTTTTGCAAATCTTGATAAACTCAGAGGATAAAAGGAAAAAGGGTTAAGGTAAAACCAAAAATCCAAGCGCCATAGGCAATCTCGACTATGCCCACGACTGGATAGGCATGCTTGCTACTGCTATCCCTACATAGAGAACTGTCCAACTTGGCGTTGCAGTAGTTCTTGGTTTAGTCTGCACATAATTTTTAGTAAAGTAGATGATTAAACCCTACATCCAGTAGAAAGGCAAACCACCACAGAGCTTTGCGCTATGATACTCATACTCGTGGGTAAGATTCGCAGTAAGTAGGTTGATAAAAATCATCCCTGCCATGGGAAAGGTCGCCATTCCCGATAATAGAGGAGCTTTCTTAAGTTCTTGCTGGCTTTCTTGCCAATCACTAAGATGACTGTATAAAAAATAAAACCATAAAATCAAGCCTGACAAACTAAAGACGTGCGATAATAGTGGAAAAATATCCAGGATGAGATTGCCTGCTCCAGCCAATCCCAATAAGCACCCTGAAAAGGCCAAGGGAAGGTTTTTCATGTGAACCTCCAATAGTCATGTTATTATCAGTATAGCATAAAAGCGCTTAAATGAAGGATTAAAAAACGAAGTTTAAAAAGATAAACCTCGTTTTTATTTTCTTTATTGTTAGTTTGTCGCTAGAATATGTCGCAATTGCACTGCACTAGGAGAAACAATTGGTAAAAAGGCACCTTCATTCCAACGACGTATGAAACCGGATGTCGATTTACTAAAAGTATCCTCTACCGCCACCAGCTTGTAGTTCTATAGTAGATTGAAATAAGATATGAACAAATCGATTAGGAAAGTCAAACTAATTTCTAGAAATATTTTTAGCAGTCGTAGCGTCCCACTCTAGATTCAATACACTATATAAACACGCTTCCTATTTTGCAGCAGAAGAATAAAAAAGCGAACAAAACAGAATTCTGAATTCCAGAAAACTCGTTTTGTTCACTTTTTTCATTATAGACTAAACTTTCTGTACAATCTCTCGTCTTTAGTTAGTCACAATCTACCACACTGAATAGGGAAATTGGTTTCTGAATGCAATCACTGAGTTCAATTTTTTATTGTTGGAGAAATTAATTTTGACTATCTCTCTTACGACGCATTTGAACTGTACCAAGCAAACCTAGAATAGTTGCTCCTCCTAGAAGAGAGAAGCTCATACTGCTTTCTTCTCCTGTTTGTGGTAATTCTTTTGTTAAACGATTGGTATTCGTTACTCCACCAGCATTTTGTCCTGAAGGCAAAAATTCTAAAGTACTTGGATTCGGAGTACCATTTCCGTGATTGCTACCAATACCTGTATCTCGTTTAGAAATTGTTGCTCCACTTGTGCCGGTCGCTCCTGTTTTACCTGTTGAACCTGTGGCACCGGTTGTGCCTGTCGCTCCTGTAGATCCAGTTGCGCCGGTTGAACCTGTAGCACCTGTTGAGCCGGTTGCACCTGTAGTACCTGTCGCGCCGGTTGTGCCTGTTGCACCGGTTGAACCTGTTGCACCTGTTGTGCCGGTTGCACCTGTAGTACCTGTTGCACCTGTTGCGCCGGTGGCGCCGGTAGCATCGGTTGAACCTGTGACGCCGGTTGTGCCTGTTGCACCAGTTGTGCCGGTAGCGCCTGTAGAGCCTGTTGCACCTGCTGTGCCGGTGGCTCCTGTAGATCCAGTTGCGCCGGTTGTGCCGGTTGCACCGGTTGCACCTGTTGAGCCGGTTGCACCTGTAGTACCTGTTGCACCTGTTGCGCCGGTTGAGCCTGTAGCACCTGTTGCACCTGTTGAGCCGGTAGCACCTGTAGTACCAGTTGAGCCGGTTGAGCCAGTTGCTCCTGTCGCGCCGGTTGTGCCTGTCGCGCCGGTCGCGCCGGTTGTGCCTGTAGCGCCGGTTGTGCCTGTCGCTCCTGTAGATCCAGTTGCTCCGGTGGCGCCGGTTGAACCTGTAGCACCTGTTGAACCTGTTGAGCCGGTAGCACCTGTAGTACCTGTAGCACCAGTTGAGCCAGTTGCACCTGTGGCGCCGGTTGTGCCTGTCGCGCCGGTTGTGCCTGTAGCGCCGGTTGCGCCAGTTGCACCGGTTGAACCTGTGGCACCGGTTGTGCCCGTTACGCCGGTTGTGCCGGTTGTGCCTGTCGCTCCTGTAGCACCTGTTGAACCTGTGGCGCCGGTTGCCGGTGGAGCCAGTTGTGCCTCGTGGCTCCTGCAGATCCCGTTGCGCCGGTGGCGCCGGTTGAACCTGTGACGCCGGTTGTGCCTGTTGCACCCGTTGAACCTGTAGCTCCCGTTGAACCTGTAGCTCCACTTGTGCCGGTTGCACCGGTCGCGCCAGTTGCACCGGTTGTGCCGGTAGCACCTGTTGTGCCGGTAGCACCTGTTGTGCCAGTTGCACCGGTTGTGCCTGTCGCTCCCTGTAGATCCAGTTGCTCCGGTTGCGCCGGTAGCACCTGTTGTGCCAGTTGCGCCGGTTGTGCCTGTCGCGCCGGTTGTGCCAGTTGCGCCGGTTACGCCGGTAGCACCTGTTGTGCCAGTTGCACCGGTTGTGCCTGTCGCTCCTGTAGATCCAGTTGCTCCGGTTGCGCCGGTAGCACCTGTTGTGCCAGTTGCGCCGGTTGTGCCTGTCGCGCCGGTTGTGCCAGTTGCGCCGGTTACGCCGGTTGTGCCTGTTGCACCCGTTGAACCTGTAGCACCAGTTGTGCCCGCTGAGCCTATGGCACCGGTTGTGCCAGTTGCGCCGGTTACGCCGGTTGTGCCTGTAGCACCGGTTGAACCTGTAGCACCAGTTGTGCCCGTTGAGCCTATGGCACCGGTTGTGCCACTTGCACCGGTTGTGCCTGTCGCTCCTGTAGATCCAGTTGCTCCGGTGGCGCCGGTTGAACCTGTTGAACCTGTTGAGCCGGTAGCACCTGTAGTACCTGTTGAACCAGTTGAGCCAGTTGCACCTGTGGCGCCGGTTGTGCCTGTAGCGCCGGTTGTGCCTGTCGCTCCTGTAGATCCAGTTGCTCCGGTGGCGCCGGTTGAACCTGTAGCACCTGTTGAACCTGTTGAGCCGGTAGCACCTGTAGTACCTGTAGCACCAGTTGAGCCAGTTGCACCTGTGGCGCCGGTTGTGCCTGTAGCGCCGGTTGTGCCTGTAGCGCCGGTTGCGCCAGTTGCACCGGTTGAACCTGTGGCACCGGTTGTGCCCGTTACGCCGGTTGTGCCGGTTGTGCCTGTCGCTCCTGTAGCACCTGTTGAACCTGTGGCGCCGGTTGCGCCGGTGGAGCCGGTTGTGCCTGTGGCTCCTGTAGATCCCGTTGCGCCGGTGGCGCCGGTTGAACCTGTGACGCCGGTTGTGCCTGTAGCACCGGTTGAACCTGTAGCACCAGTTGTGCCCGTTGAGCCTATGGCACCGGTTGTGCCAGTTGCGCCGGTTACGCCGGTTGTGCCTGTAGCACCGGTTGAACCTGTAGCACCAGTTGCCTGCGTTGAGCCTATGGCACCGGTTGTGCCTGTAGCGCCGGTTGTGCCTGTCGCTCCTGTAGATCCAGTTGCTCCGGTGGCGCCGGTTGAACCTGTTGAACCTGTTGAACCTGTTGAGCCGGTAGCACCTGTAGTACCTGTTGAACCAGTTGAGCCAGTTGCACCTGTGGCGCCGGCTTTGTGCTCTAGCGCCGGTTGTGCCCTGTCGCTCCTGTAGATCCAGTTGCTCCGGTGGCGCCGGTTGAACCTGTAGCACCTGTTGAACCTGTTGAGCCGGTAGCACCTGTAGTACCTGTAGCACCAGTTGAGCCAGTTGCACCTGTGGCGCCGGTTGTGCCTGTAGCGCCGGTTGTGCCTGTAGCGCCGGTTGCGCCAGTTGCACCGGTTGAACCTGTGGCACCGGTTGTGCCCGTTACGCCGGTTGTGCTGTAGTGCCTGTCGCTCCTGTAGCACCTGTTGAACCTGTGGCGCCGGTTGCGCCGGTGGAGCCGGTTGTGCCTGTGGCTCCTGTAGATCCCGTTGCGCCGGTGGCGCCGGTTGAACCTGTGACGCCGGTTGTGCCTGTTGCACCCGTTGAACCTGTAGCTCCACTTGTGCCGGTTGTGCCTGTCGCTCCTGTAGATCCAGTTGCGCCGGTGGCGCCGGTTTGTGCCTGTCGCGCCGGTTGTGCCGAGTTGCGCCGGTGGCGCCGGTAGGCTCCCGTTGAGCCGGTTGCACCCGTTGAACCTGTTGCACCGGTTGTGCCGGTTGCACCGGTCGCGCCAGTTGGCTGCGGTTGTGCCGGTAGCACCTGTTGTGCCGGTAGCACCTGTTGCACCAGTTGCACCGGTTGCCTGTCGCTCCTGTAGATCCAGTTGCTCCGGTGGCGCCGGTAGCACCTGTTATGCCAGTTGCGCCGGTTGCTGCCTGTCGCGCCGGTTGTGCCAGTTGCGCCGGTTACGCCGGTTGTGCCTGTGCACCGGTTGAACCTGTAACACCTGTTGTGCCCGTTGAGCCCATGGCACCGGTTGTGCCAGTTGCGCCGGTTACGCCGGTTGTGCCTGTAGCACCGGTTGAACCTGTAGCTTTCCAGTTGTGCCCGTTGAGCCCTATGGCACCGGTTGTGCCACTTGCACCGGTTGTGCCTGTCGCTCCTGTAGATCCAGCTGCTCCGGTGGCGCCGGTTGAACCTGTTGAACCTGGTGAACCTGTTTGAGCCGAGTAGCACCTCGTAGTACCTGTTGAACCAGTTGAGCCAGTTGCACCTGTGGCGCCGGTTGTGCCTGTAGCACCGGTTGTGCCTGTCGCTCCTGTAGATCCAGTTGCTCCGGTGGCGCCGGTTGAACCTGTAGCACCTGTTGAACCTGTTGAGCCGGTAGCACCTGTAGTACCTGTAGCACCAGTTGAGCCAGTTCACCTGTGCGCCGGTTGTGCCTGTAGCGCCGGTTGTGCCTGTGGCGCCGGTTGCGCCAGTTGCACCGGTTGAACCTGTGGCACCGGTTGTGCCCGTTACGCCGGTTGTGCCGGTTGTGCCTGTCGCTCCTGTAGCACCTGTTGAACCTGTGGCGCCGGTTGCGCCGGTGGAGCCGGTTGTGCCTGTGGCTCCTGTAGATCCCGTTGCGCCGGTGGCGCCGGTTGAACCTGTGACGCCGGTTGTGCCTGTTGCACCCGTTGAACCTGTAGCTCCACTTGTGCCGGTTGTGCCTGTGGCACCGGTTGTGCCTGTCGCTCCTGTAGATCCAGTTGCGCCGGTGGCGCCGGTTGTGCCTGTCGCGCCGGTTGTGCCAGTTGCGCCGGTGGCGCCGGTAGAGCCCGTTGAGCCGGTTGCACCCGTTGAACCTGTTGCACCGGTTGTGCCGGTTGCACCGGTCGCGCCAGTTGCTCCGGTTGTGCCGGTAGCACCTGTTGTGCCGGTAGCACCTGTTGTGCCAGTTGCACCGGTTGTGCCTGTCGCTCCTGTAGATCCAGTTGCTCCGGTGGCGCCGGTAGCACCTGTTGTGCCAGTTGCGCCGGTTGTGCCTGTCGCGCCGGTTGTGCCAGTTGCGCCGGTTACGCCGGTTGTGCCACTTGCACCGGTTGAACCTCGTAGCACCTGTTGTGCCCGTTGGAGCCTATGGCACCGGTTGTGCCAGTTGCGCCGGTTACGCCGGTGTGCCTGTAGCACCTGTCGAACCTGTAGCACCTGTTGTGCCCGTTGAGCCCTATGGCACCGGTTGTGCCACTTGCACCGGTTGTGCCTGTCGCTCCTGTAGATCCAGGTGCTCCGGTGGCGCCGGTTGAAACCTGTTGAACCTGTGTGAACCTGTTGAACCAGTTGAGCCAGTTGCACCTGTGGCGCCGGTTGTGCCGGTTGCGCCGGTTGTGCCTGTCGCTCCTGTAGATCCAGTTGCTCCGGTGGCGCCGGTTGAACCTGTTGCACCTGTAGTACCTGTAGCACCAGTTGAGCCAGTTGCTCCGGTGGCGCCGGTTGTGCCTGTAGCGCCGGTTGTGCCTGTAGCGCCGGTTGCGCCTGTTGCACCGGTTGAACCTGTGGCACCGGTTGTGCCCGTTACGCCGGTTGTGCCGGTTGTGCCTGTCGCTCCTGTAGCACCTGTTGAACCTGTTGAGCCGGTTGCACCTGTAGCACCAGTTGAGCCGGTAGCTCCTGTAGTGCCTGTAGCACCGGTTGTGCCGGTAGCACCGGTTTGTGCCGGTTGCGCCGGTGGCACCCTGTTGAGCCGGTTGTGCCCGTTGCTCCTGTCGCGCCGGTTGTGCCGGTTGCGCCAGTTGCTCCTGTGGCGCCAGTTGTGCCTGTGGCGCCGGTTGTGCCGTTGCGCCGGTTGTGCCTGTGGCTCCGGTAGATCCCGTTGCGCCGGTGGCGCCGGGTTGAACCTGTTGCACCTGTAGCACCTGTTGAGCCGGTTGCACCTGTAGTACCTGTAGCACCTGTTGAGCCGGTTGAGCCCGTTGCTCCTGTCGCGCCGGTTGTGCCTGTGGCTCCGGTAGATCCCGTTGTACCGGTGGCGCCTGTAGAGCCCGTTGCTCCTGTGGCGCCGGTCGCGCCGGTTGACCCTGTTGCACCAGCGTCACCTTTATCACCTTTAGGTCCCTTCGGTACGATAATTTCGCGACCATCTGAAAAGCTTACTCGAATATCTCCACTTGGAAGAGTTTCAGTATTGGTAATCGTAATAGATTTGCCATCTGCACCATTCTTACCATCGGAAACCTTGATTGGAGCACTCATAGACTCGTTTGTTGTTGGATCCTTGGAGACAATAGTGGTTACCCCATCTTGTGATTTGGTCACTTCTATAATTGGAGTAACACCATCTCGACCATTTTGTCCATCTACACCCTTATCTCCTTTAGGTCCCTTCGGTACGATAATTTCGCGACCATCTGAAAAGCTTACTCGAACGTCTCCACTTGGAAGAGTTTCAGTATTGGTAATCGTAATGGATTTACCATCTGCACCATTCTTACCATCGGAAACCTTGATTGGGGCACTCATAGACTCGTTTGTTGTTGGATCCTTGAAGACAATAGTGGTTACCCCATCTTGTGATTTGGTCACTTCTATAATTGGAGTAACGCCATCTCGACCATTTCGACCGTCGCGACCATCGCGGCCAGCTTGACCATCACGGCCATCACGACCATTTTGCCCATCTACACCTTTATCTCCCTTATCACCTTTCAGTGAGTTGACGAAGTCTTCTGGGGTTTTGTTTTCAGTGCCCGGTTGTTCTTTCCAGAGATCGTAAAGCAGACTTACCGTCTTTTCCGGCGGCTCCAGTTTCGCCCTGGTCACCTCTATCACCTTTCAGTGAGTTGACGAAGTCTTCTGGTGTTTTGTTTTCGTTACCTGGTTGTTCTTTCCAGAGGTCGTAAGCGGATTTACCGTCTTTACCTGCGGCTCCAGCTTCACCTTTATCACCTTTCAGTGAGTTGACGAAGTCTTCTGGTGTTTTGTTTTCATTACCTGGTTGTTCCTTCCAGAGGTCGTAGCGGACTTACCGTCTTTACCAGCGGCTCCGGTTTCGCCCCTTTTCACCTTTCAGTGAGTTGACGAAGTCTTCAGTGGTGTTTTGTTTTCGTTACCCGTTTGTTCTTTCCAGAGGTCGTAAGCGGATTTACCGTCTTTACCTGCGGATCCAGCTTCACCTTTATCTCCTTTTAGTGAGTTGACGAAGTCTTCTGGTGTTTTGTTTTTCGTTGCCAGGTTGTTCTTTCCAGAGGTGTAGTGATTTACCGTCTTTACCTGCAGCTCCGGTTTCACCTTTATCTCCTTTTAGTGAGTTGACGAAGTCTTCTGAGTGTTTTATTTCGTTACCCGGTTGTTCTTTCCAGAGGTCGTGAGGCAGACTTACCGTCTTTACCTGCGGATCCGGCTCACCTTTATCTCCTTTTAGTGAGTTGACGGGAAGTCTTCTGGTGTTTTGTTTTCGTTGCCTGGTTGTTCTTTCAGAGGGTCGTAAGTGGATTTACCGTCTTTACCAGCTGCGCCAGTGTCTCCCTTATCACCTTTCAGTGAGTTAACAGAAGTCTTCTGGTGTTTTGTTTTCATTGCCTGGTTGTTTCTTTCCAGAGGTCGTAGGCGGACTTACCGTCTTTACCTGCGGATCCGGCTTTCACCTTTATCTCCTTTTGGTGAGTTGACGAAGTCTTCTGGTGTTTTATTTTTCGTTACCCGGTTGTTCTTTCCAGAGGTCGTAGCGGATTTACCGTCTTTACCTGCAGCTCCGGTTTCACATTTATCTCCTTTTAGTGATTGTTGACGAAGTCTTCTGGTGTTTATTTTTCGTTAGCCAGTGTTGTTCTTTCCAGAGGTCGTCAGGCAGACTTACCGTCTTTACCTGCGGCTCCTGCTTCTCCCTGGTCACCTTTATCACCTTTCAGTGAGTTGACGAAGTCTTCTGGTGTTTTGTTTTCGTTGCCTGGTTGTTCTTTCCAGAGGTCGTAAGCGGATTTACCGTCTTTTCCTGCGGCTCCGGTTTCATCTTTATCACCTTTCAGTGAGTTAACAGAAGTCTTCTGGTGTTTTGTTTTCGTTGCCTGGTTGTTCTTTCCAGAGATCGTAGGCGGACTTACCGTCTTTTCCTGCGGCTCCGGCTGCTCCGGTAGCTCCCGTTGCGCCTGTGGCTCCTGTTGCACCGGTGGCTCCTTTGAGATTACCGGTCTTAGTCCATGTGCCATTTGCTTTCGTGTAAATATCACCGGTAGCTGTGTTGAGGTAGCTATCGCCATTGACTCCTATGGTATTCGCTGGAACTGTGGTACCGTTGTGAACTGACTTGCCGGCTGCTCCGGTAGCTCCCGTTGCGCCTGTGGCTCCTGTTGCACCGGTGAAGCTCCTTTGAGATTACCGGTCTTAGTCCATGTACCGTTTGCTTTCGTATAGACATCGCCAGTGGTTGTGTTGAGGTAGCTATCGCCGTTAGCTCCTAGGGTAGGAGATGGAACTGTGGTACCGTTGTGAACTGACTTGCCAGCTGCTCCGGTAGCTCCCGTTGCGCCTGTGGCTCCTGTTGCACCGGTGGCTCCTTTGAGATTACCGGTCTTAGTCCATGTACCGTTTGCTTTCGTGTAAATATCACCGGTCGCCGTGTTGATGTAGCTATCTCCATTGGCTCCTAGGGTATTCGCTGGGGCGGTTGCACCGCTATGAACTGACTTACCAGCTGCTCCGGTGGCACCAGTTGCGCCTGTAGATCCTGTTGCTCCTGTCGCGCCTTTGAAGTTACCAGTCTTAGTCCATGTACCATTTGCTTTCGTGTAAATATCACCGGTCGCTTTCTGTGTTGAGGTAGCTATCTCCATTGGCTCTAGGGGTGTTCGCTGGGGCGGTTGTACCGCTATGAACTGACTTACCAGCTGCTCCTGTTGCACCAGTTGCTCCGGTCGCTCCGGTAGTACCGCAGTTGCGCCTTTGAGGTTCCCAGTCTTAGTCCATGTACCATTTGCTTTCGTGTAAATATCACCCGGTCGCTGTGTTGAGGTAGCTATCTCCCATTGGCTCCTAGGGTAGAAGCTGGGGCGGTTGCACCGCTATGAACTGACTTACCAGCTGCACCGGTGGCACCAGTAGATCCTGTGGCTCAGTTTGCGCCTTTGAGGTTACCGGTCTGTAGTCCATGTACCATTTGCTTTCGTGTAAATATCACCGGTAGCTGTGTTGAGGTAGCTATCTCCATTGACACCTAGGGTATTGGCTGGAACTGTGGTACCGTTGTGAACTGACTTACCGGCTGCTCCGGTAGCTCCCGTTGCGCCTGTGGCTCCTTTGAGGTTACCGGTCTTAGTCCATGTACCATTTTGCTCGTGTAGATATCACCGGTAGCCTGTGTTGAGGTAGCTATCTCCATTGGCTCCTAGGGTATTCGCTGGAACTGTGGTACCGTTGTGGACTGACTTACCAGCTGCTCCAGTTGCACCAGTTGCGCCGGTTGCGCCTGTGGCTCCTGTTGCTCCGGTGGCACCTTTGAGGTTACCGGTCTTAGTCCATGTACCGTTTGCTTTCGTGTAGATATCACCGGTAGCTGTGTTGAGGTAGCTATCTCCATTGGCTCCTAGGGTATTCGCTGGAACTGTGGTACCGTTGTGGACTGACTTACCAGCTGCACCTGTTGCTCCCGTTGCACCGGTGGCTCCGGTGGCTCCAGTTGCTCCGGTGGCTCCGGTTGCGCCTTTGAGGTTACCGGTCTTAGTCCATGTACCGTTTGCTTTCGTGTAAATATCACCAGTAGCTGTGTTGAGGTAGCTATCGCTGTTAGCTCCTAGTGTATTGGCTGGCGCTGTAGTGCCGTTGTGAACTGACTTACCGGCCGCTCCGGCTGCTCCTGTTACTCCTGAGGGTTTGCCTGTCTTGGTCCATGTACCATTTGCTTTCGTGTAAATATCACCGGTAGCTGTGTTGAGATAGCTATCTCCACTTTGACACCCTAGGGTAGGAGATGGGGCAGTAGTACCGTGGCAGAACTGACTTGCCGGCACCCGTTGCTCCTGTCGGCTCCTGTTGCACCAGTAGCACCTTTGAGATTACCGGTCTTAGTCCATGTTCCATCTGCTTTCGTGTAAAACATCACCGGTAGCTGTGTTGAGTAGCTATCGCCGTTAGCTCTAGTGTGATTGGCTGGCGCTGTGGTACCGTTGTGAACTGACTTACCGGCTGCTCCTGTGGCTCCGGTCGCTCCTGTTGCTCCGGTGGCACCTTTGAGGTTACCGGTCTTAGTCCAAATATTGTTAGTTTTGGTATAAACATCACCATTATCTAGGTTGAGGTAGGTATCACCGTTGACTCAAGTCCAACCGCTGGAACTCCTGTTCCTGAACGGAAGGACGTTCCTGCTGCGCCGGTAGCACCAGCCGGACCATTCACTGCTTTCAACACCTTAACCTTGACTTTTACTACGTCCGTTGACTTGTCCGGATAGGTAACGAGGATTTCTGCTGGTTTGATTCCAGCTGTCTGTGTGTTTGGCGCCGTCTTCCAAGTAATGGTCGTGTTGGCTGGCAACACTTTCAATCAGATCAAAGCCATCTGCAGGATCCAATGTGTCTCCCAATTCCGCAATCATCATAACATCTCCTTGAGGAGTGTACTTATCAGCCATAGTTAACTTATGATACACGTAAGTAACAGTTAAATTTCCTGTTGAAGATTGACCGCTTGCTGGTGCAGAACCTTTCTTCATCCCAACCAGTACGTAGTCCGGATACTGACTTAAATTCAGAGGAGCTGTTTGGTACTGTGTTCCTGCAACTACTTTCGTCAAAACAGGCTCTTGTCTCGTACCCGGCATTAGGTTCCCTGCCTCATCTTCATGCCGAACTACGACATTGAACTTCGGAAGAGCAATCGCACTGGCATTCTTTGCAGAAGTAGAAACCGGTGCATCATTTACATATGTCTGTGAATAAACTGGCCTTCCATCCGCACGATGAATGGTAACAGTTTGATTAACGTTTTTGATCAGTTTATTAGTAAAATCTATATCCTTTGCATTCGTCAAAACCGATCTAACAGGAATTGCATAGGCGGATGACAAATCGCTGTTTATGTAATTAACCTTCCAAACAATTTTATTAGATGAAATGGATTGAACTTCCAAAGTCATGACATCATCCGGTGCTGTATAGACTTTAGTTTTATTAAGATTACTAAATGTAATTGACGCTCCGTTTAAGACTTCACCCAGTTTATACTGGGATGTTAAAAAATTAACCGACGACCCTTGGGGTAATTCCCAAGTAATAACATCTCCAATTTTTATTGGAGAATTACTTCCAGAAGCTATATTCAAATAGTTATATCCAGAAATCGAACCATCTTTATCGGTATCGAAATATAAATATCCCAGATATCCATGCGCGGACTGAGGAATATATGGATTTGCTTTCAAAATATTTGTCGTAGTTGTTGCTAATGTCTTGGAAGAAGTGCGAATACTGTTTGTTAGCGTGTAACTTTCCATGAAAGAGTTGCCCCAACCTGTTTGTTTTCTGTAGAAAATTCGTAAGATATGTTTGAATAGTTTCTTGCCTGTTCATTGAAAGTGACGCGCAAAGTCTGATTAATGGCACCTCTAGTGATATCAGTTTTTGCAACTTTCCCTTGGTGATAACTATCATAATAAGGGTCATCTGTTCTAATAACAGTTGCATTACCAATAACAACATCTTTATGTAATACTTCCACTAAATTGCCATACTGAAAGATTATCAAAATAATAATCAATATAGTCACCTGCATTAGGAGTTTCAGTCAACCTTGTCGGAGATGAGAAAGTTTCCTTTAAAAAGCCTGGTCCGACCAATCTCCTACAGTACTTAGTATGGCCGTTGTGTCATTCCGACTTCCTTTACAGCCCTTACTCCTCTCTTCTTGCCTGCTGTCGCAACAGCAAAGTCAATAACATTATCCTTGCTTGGGCTGAGGGTGAGGGGTTTTTCTTGCTCGCCTTCGATGCGATAGCCTTCTAGCTCTTTGATGGTACTGATCTCTGGTTTGACAGTGATGGTCGCATCCTTGTCCAGTTCATTTTCCTTGGTAACTGGGGTGTAGGATTTCTTTTCACGCCAGACTTCAAGACCAGTCTGCTTGTCTAGGTAGACCACGGTATAATCGATGGCCTTGGCTTGAGCTTTCCTCGATTTTTTCCACCGCATCCGCAACTGCACGGATCTTATCCAGTTCTGCCTTCTTTTCTTCTGCGATGCTTGGTGCTGCTTGAGCTGTTAGATCTAGATCTGGCTTGACTGCTGGATTCTGATCTGTGGCTGGTTTATCCGCATCAGTTGCTAGATTGGTTTCTGTTACTCTAGCGATTGCCTTTTCGGCTGGGACCGCCTCGACTGAGCTGGATGCTGGGGTTCCTTCCGCTTTTTTCACGCGGTCCTGCTTCCACTGCTGGAGCTGGTACGACAGGCTTGATAGCTACTTGAAGACCAGCTATGCTGGCTTCAAGCTTGTTGCTACTTTGCAGCTAGTTGCGCTTTGGAGCTGGGCTCACCCTCTTCTGCTGATACTGTTTGACTAGCCAAGGCTGCTAGGCACTTTGTTCCAGTCTTTCTGCCTCAAGACGAGCTTGACGATAGTTAGACGACCGCGTCAGCCGGCTTTGATCAGCTAAGTCAATGTCTTGCTGGAGCAGACTCTGCAGGCGAGCATAGGCTTGCTTCAAGCTCTCCATGTCCACAGACTGACGCTCTACTACTGGTGCTTCCTCATGTCTAGACTCAGCTTTTTCTGCTCTTGTTTCTGTACTTGCAGCAGACCCTTCTACCGCTTCCGAACTAGCAGAAAAAGCCGTTCCAGCACTGGTTGACGGCACCTCTTTATCTTCAGTTAATCCTGTTAGGCTACTTGTAGCTCTAGAGGTACCCCCGATGTTAGCGCTTTCAATGCTGGTGGCTACACCACTCACAGCGCTCGGGGAACTCTCTGATGATACCGGGGTAGCCTCTTCTACCAAACCGGCAACTTCATCCGCAGATACGAGCTGATCTCCTAGATTTTGACCGACAAAAAATTGACCGATCAAAACGGAGGCCGCACCTATTGAAAATTTTCGTATGGAAAACTTCTGTCTTTTTTCCCAATGCATGTTGTGCATCTCCTTTTTACTTTATTGCATAGAGCTTGACCTGGCATTAGCCTCTGAAGCCCATCTGCTCACCTCACATTCTATCACAAAAAGATCAACTTGAAAAGTGATAACTAGACCCTTGCAGGATACCTACATGTAACTGTTAACAAAAGGCTTGATAAGAAAATTAAATATCCTAAGCATGTGTGGTAAAGATAGTCTAATCTTCGTATGGTATAATCATTGAATTTTCGCGAAAAAGTTCTTGACTATTGTAAGCAAACAGGTAGTATAACAAAAGTATCAGACGTTTTCCAAATCTCACGCAAGGGCATTTATGGCTAGTTAAAACTAAAAGAGAAGACATAGACTCATATTAAAAGCACCTCAAAAAGATATTACCAAGTTGCAATACTTTTCGCGAAGTTCTTTTGTCTTGTTCTTGTTTCAATTGACTATAAACTGCACTGATAAAAATTTTTTATGAAAACAAAAAAATCTCACTAGATGTGTGATCATACTGTTAATTTATCTGAGTGCTTGTTTCTTAAAACTAAGATGGACTCTACTAGCAAACAGAATATAGCCAAGCCAAAGCCAATAAATACACCAAAATATTCTGTGATAGAACTCATTAGAAAAACAGAGGCAGAAAAGGCCAAAGGTAGAGACAACTTCAATAATGGGATGAAACATTCACAAGTTCCTTCTCATCAACCGATTCCTGTAATCAATACGCTCTCAGGGACTTCCTTAATCTGAGATAGAAAACCAATTACTAGAGATAGGAATAGAAAAGAGGTGGATGTGAAAATAGCACGATCAACAGAGTCACTATTGCTGTCGGACATAACAAAGAAAAGGTCATAGTCTTGATATTTATAGGTAATAAACTTTCTCAGCTAAACGGAAGAGTAATAGCTCCTCCCAAGATAATCCCCAAGGAATAAGCTGTATTGACATAACCCCAACAGCTTTTCTGACTGATGTGAAAATCTCAGTCACAAAAAACAAGTGAAAACAGAAGATACCCAGATAGCATTGGCTAGAATTTCTAAGAGATTAGCCTGGACAATAAAGCGTAATCTTGATTCTTTTAACCATAGCCGTCTCAACCTTTTATGAGCGTCTCAAAAACTCGTTTCAGAGGACACCTCTTCTTTTCGACAAGTGAGTAAACTCGAACATCAAAATCGAAGAAAGTGTAAACACAGGCTAACACAATGAGCAGGCTAGGCTTCATTCCCAGACTCGCAAAACAAGAAGCCTCCTAAAGCCCAACCAACTAGCTGCACACTTTCACCACTCATTGAGATGGCTGCATTCGCTTAGCTAAATCACTTGCATAGCGTGGAACAATCGCATAGGAAACAGGGCTGCAAAACCATCCAAAATGGAGATTAAAGTGACAATAGCGTATAAAAGAGGGATAGAGATATTTTCCAGTGTACTTGAGTGAGAAAAACCAAAATCGCTAGCAGAATTGTCTTACCAAATTGAGTCAAGAAAAGAACACGATTTAAAGCTAATCTCTTCGTTACTAATGGAACTAAGAAACTGGCTAAAAAGTAGGATAGACCTATCAGAATTGGCACTAGGGAGAGGTTGAAAACTAACCGAACCAGATAAGACAAAACACATTTGCAATCACAAAGACTCTAAAAAAGACATCTGCTAGATTCGCTATTCCTTGTGAAATCATTAGTTTTCGAATATCTTTTGACATAAACACCTCCTATTTATTTCTCTTTCGCACATAGATGAAACAAGACATATCAGACCAAAAACAGATTTATACTGACTATTATACAATAAATAAAAAGTGCAAAACTAAAGGACATCATTAAAAGATAGTACTATTGAGTTTCATCATCTTATGACATGAAAACAAAAGACTAGCCCCTAGAAGTGAAAAAACTAGCATCTCACAAACAGATGCTAGCATTTCCTTTAAATGGAAAGATCAATCTTACATTATTTATCAAAATATTTCTTAGTCTCAGCGATAACGACTGGAGACAAGGCTAAGAGGGCAATCAAGTTTGGCAGTGCCATGAGGGCATTGACAATATCTGCAATAATCCAAACCATATCCAACTCGATGAAGCCGCCCAGTAAGACCATGGCAACAAAGACCACACGATAGAGCCAGATAAAGCGAACAGCAAAGAGAAACTCAAAACAACGCTCTCCATAATAGTTCCAACCCAAAATCGTAGTAAAGGCAAAGAGCACCAAGAAAGATTGTTAGAAGAGCAGGTCCAAAGAAAGAAAATACCGTAGAAAAAGCTGACTGAGTCAGAGCAACACCATCTAAAATCACCGCTCCAAACCCCAGTCACCAAGATTGTCAAGACCAGTCAAAGGGTACAGATAATCAAGGTATCAATAAAGGTTCCTGTCATGGAAATCAAACCTTGCTCCACCGGTTCATTTGGTCTTAGCTGCCGCAGCCGCAATGGGAGCTGAACCCAAGCCAGACTCATTCGAGAAGACACCACGCGCCACACCATTTTTGGATAGCCAGTTCGAATACTGGCTCCTGCAAATCCTCCCGACTGCAGCTACTGGACTAAAAGCTGATGTGAGAACTAGGGAAAGAGTTGCTGGTATTTTGTCAATATTAACAAAAATGACTGTCAAGGTTCCCAAGATATGAGACAATAGCCATAAAAGGAACTACTGTAGTGACACTTTGAAATAGACTTTGAGTCCACAAAGACCGCAATCCCAACAAATATAGATAAAGGACAAGTGCTAGTAATGGTCGGTGATCAATACTAGTTGTATTTTGCTATGGACTCTGTGATGGAGTTGACCTGAGTAAAAGTACCAATACCTAAGAGGCTACAATACACCTGCTCAGGCAAAGAAGATTGCAAGAGGGCGCCATTTTTCTCCCATCCCTAGAAGAATATAGTGCATCGGTCCTCCTGCGATAGCGCCATTTTCATCCTTACTCCGATATTTGATAGCAAGTAGTCCTTCTGCATATTTAGTTGCCATTCCAAAAAAAGCAGCCACCCACATCCAAAAAAGAGCACCTGGACCTCCCACCTTGATGGCTGTTGCCACCCCGATGATATTTCCCGTACCAACAGTTGCTGCTAGGGCTGTACACAAGGCAGCAAAGCTCGAAACATCACCATGTCCCTTGTCTTTGGTAAAAATAAGCTGGAAGGCCTTAGGGAGACGCAAAATTTGTAAAAGTCCTAAACGAAGAGTCAAGTAAATCCCTGTACCAACCAATAAGATCAAAAGGGGTGGTCCCCATACAAAAGCATCTAGCTCTTTTAGCAAATTTAACATGCATTTCTCCTATCTATTCAACCCCAAAAGAAAGAGCACATGTTAAAAACATGTACTCTGGAATGCATCGATAAATGCCAAAAAGCGCTCTATCATTGCTCTGTCCTTTTACCTGAGAGTTTGAGCAGTTGCCTGCCTTGCCCCTTCGGTGCCTTTACGGTCTCTCCAGAGTTCCGTCCATTTACAGTCATGAAAAATCAAACGATTTTCCACTTCTATTAAACTTCATTCGGTGTTGTATTTAATTTTTACTTATTTTACAAGAAAAAGCAGAACTTGTCAATTATTTTCAGAAAAAATTATTAAATTTTCATTATTTTTGCTTTACCCCTTAAAGGTTACGATGGTTGCGCCAGATCCACCTGCATTTTGTGGTGCATAGCCAAAGCTCTTGACCTGTTTATTTCTTTGTAGGTACTTAGTCACCCCTTCACGGATGACACCTGTACCGATACCATGGATGATGTCAACTTGGGCCATATTGTTGAGCAGGGCTTGGTCGATAAAGGCATCCAAGGCTTCCATAGCCTCCTCGTAGCGTTTGCCACGAAGATCTAGTCGAGCCTGTGGGCCTTTGCCTGCTGCACGTTTGACGACGTTGACTTGTTTCTTCTTGACTGGCGCTTCTTGCTGAGCCTGAACCAAGTCAAACTCTTTTTCCTCAAGCGTCATCTTAATCAAGCCAACCTGGCCTCCCAACGACCATCGCGAGGTTGATTGGTCAAAGGTACCGATTGACCATAGCTAAAAACGATAATATCATCTCCAACTTTTGGAGCTCGTTTTTTCTTGGCCTTTCTGGAGAACCTTGTTTTTAGAAAGGTCTACTTTTTCAGGGGCTAATTTTTTGAGCTTAGCTTTGGCTTCGATAATCTCGTGCGGTCTCAGTTGAGATTTACTGTGAAGATTTTTTAAAATATCGTCACTTTCAGCCAGAGCCAAGTCAACAATCTCAGCAGCTTGTTCACGCGCCTTATTGAGTTCAGTTTCCTTTTCACGATTTAGCTCGTTATAGAGTTTTAAGGGCACGGTTCATCTTGAGGTTTTCTTGCTCGACTTGACGAATATTCTCAAGACGTTTCCGGCTTTCAAAGTGTCTGCTCTTCAACTGCTCAATGATGCGATTGACATCATTGTCTTGATCAATTTGCTTTGCTAGCGTCACCTACGATGACATCTGACAAAGCCTAGACGTCTAGCAATCTCAAAGGCGTTGCTTCGACCTGGAACTCCCTGCATAAAGCGATAGGTTGGGCGCAGGCTGGTTGTATCAAAATTCCATACTAGCATTTTGAACATAGGCAGTTTCAATACCGTAGGCTTTGAGTTCAGGATAGTGAGTGGTTGCCATGGTCTTGACCTGACGCAAACGCAAGTCTTCTAGGATATGACATGGCAAGGGCTGCACCTTCTTGAGGATCTGTTTCTGCTCCAAGCTCATCAAGTAGCAAGAGCGAGTTTTTGATTGACCTTACCAAGAATATCTACGATATTGGTCTATGACTAGAGAAGGTTGACAGACTTTGCTCAATGGATTGTTCGTCTCCGATATCTGCGAAAAATCTCCTCGAAAATCCCTACTCGACTGCCCTTGTCAGCTAGAAATTGGTAGACCAGACTGGGCCATCAACTGCGTCAAACCTAAAGGTCTTGAGCATGATGGTCTTACCACCCGTATTGGGACCCGTGATGACGATAGCTGTTAGATCCTCGCCAAAAGTGCACATCATTTGCGACGCATTCTTCACCAAGAGGATGACGAACGTGAAGCAGTTGAATCTCCTGTCCCTCAGAGACTTGAGTACTACTGCCTCCGTCTCTTGGATAAAGCGGACCTTAGCACGAATGAGGGTCCAAATGTCCAATAATCCAAGCATCATTGGCTATTTCAGCTGCATGAGGTCTTACTCTTTCAGAGAGTTCTTGAAGAATACGCATCATCTCATAGCGTTCATCTGCACGAAGACTTGCGATTTCTTCACTCAGCTTGACTACTTCACGCGGTTCGATATAGACAGTGTTTCCACTGGCAGAAATATCATGTACGACACCGGCAATCTTGTTACGATAGGTATTTTTAACTGGAAGAACCTGGCGACCATTTCGACTAGCGATGATGCCTTCCGTCAACATCTGGGCCTTTTGTTTTAGAAGATCTTGCAAGACATCACGGACTTGACTTTCACTATCATGGATTTTTACGGCGGATTCGTGCCAAGTCCTCACTAGCAAAAGTTCTCAATAAATCCAGCTTCGTTGATGGCTTGGAGATTACCCTGCAGATGCGGAAATCATGAAGTTTCTCAAACCAGTTAGCTAGATGCTCTAAACGTACATTTTTCAAGATTGTCATAGAAATTCTTTCAATTCATGACTAGCAAAAATGACGCGTTTGAGAAGGAGAAATTCCTCGATGTTGAGGTCAGCACCCATCTCAAACGTTTGCTAGTTGCAGCAATATCTTTTGTTCCCGAAATGCTGAAATGAGGATGTTCGACAAAGAGTTCTTGCATTTCTTCCATCTCTGCAAAAAGCTTGCTTAATCTTGTCTCCTTTATCAGTCGGAGCAAGTTCTTTCAACTGCTCTAGTCCTTGCTCGGTCAAAAAGATGAGGCTCGAATAAAGCCTTGACCTTATTAAATTCTAATGTTTCTAGTATTTTTTATTCATTTTTCTTTTTCCTTAGTTATAAGCCTAGGAACCCTGTACTCGAGTTCTCAAGCTTTCTTAAAAGTCTCCTTAACTTTTGGAATTGTAAACAAAAGGCTAGGAATAATTCCCGCCCTTTTTATCCGATTAGTTTGGTTACCCAGAGTTGTTTAATCAAGTCGGTAGTCACTGGAATACTTTGAATCATATGTTTGGCTACTAGACTATTTTCAAGTGAATTTTGAACGATTGCTAGGGGCACAGTCGCAAGGATGGTCAGCATCATCTGAAGGACAAATAAGGTCACTCCAACTGATAAGACTCCTGCACCGATGCGAAAATATTTGCCACCTAACTTTTTGGTTGGTACTAGGTTAAAAAAGAGTCCAATCAAACGACCGATGCAGTAAAATACGGTAAAAGCTAAGAGATAGCCAATACCTGCGTAAAAGACCTTGTCCAGTTGAAAAATTTGATCCGACGGGAAAAAGAAAGTCCCCTGCCCTTCCTGAGGATTGGCATACGGAATCAACAAGTGAAATTTTTCTCCCAATGACTGATAAAAATTCCCTGCAAAATAAGCTGAGACGATTGTAGCTAGGAGATAATAGACTTGTAGGACCAAGCCTCTGCGATAGCCGATATAAAAACTCCAAGCCAGAACCAATAAAAGAAAGATGGAAATCATAGGAGTCCTCAATCTTGCTCTGCTTTTGTTTTGGTCCTACAACTTGATGACGGAGGCGTCTAATTTCTTTGTTCCTTATCTTCAAATTCAATCTCACGGCTGAGTTGGGTTGACAAGCTATTGACTGCTAATAAAATAGCGATTGTCTCATCATCCACTCAGGCATTTGCTCTTTGATTGCTTCATATTTTTCTGTTGCGACCTTGGCAATTTCCTCCATAAAGAGGTTATCATGCTCAGTTGTAAGGGTCAATGTTTTTTTTCCGAATGTAAACTTGTATCGATTTAAATTTGCCATAAAAATTCACCTCACGATATTATACCAAATTTCACTAAGTTTGTCAGTTTTTACCAATTCTACGCCTTTTATGGTACAATAAGAACTATAGCAAGTATTACATTAACCCCGAGTGAAAAAGAAATCAAACCTTTGTTCAACAATATGAACAAGCACTGACTCCTAGTAAAAATCCTTATATTCGCTACTTTTTGAAACTTCCGCAGGCAAGTGTTTCCATCTATACATCAGGAAAAGTGCTCTTGCAAGGAGAAGCTGCTGAACGTTACGCCAGCTTTTTTGGTTATCAGGTCAGGCCAGTAGCTAGTGGACAAAACTTTCCGATGATTGGAACTGACGAAGTAGGAAATGGTTCATACTTTGGTGGTCTAGCTGTAGTAGCATCCTTTGTTACGCCTGACCAGCATGACTTTCTGCGAAAACTAGGTGTTGGGGACTCTAAGACTCTGACAGACCAAAAGATTCGTCAGCTTGCCCCTCTCCTTAAAGAGAGAATCCAGCACCAAGCTCTACTGCTTTCTCCAAGTAAGTATAACGAAGTCATCGGTGAGCGTTACAACGCCGTTTCTGTTAAGGTAGCCCTGCACAATCAAGCAATTTTTCTCCTTCTCCAAAAGGGAGTTCATCCTGAAAAGATTGTTATCGATGCTTTTACTAGTGCTCAAAACTATGAAAAGTACTTGAAAAATGAAGTCAATCATTTTTCCAATCCAGTCAGTCTGGAGGAAAAAGCAGAAGACAAATACTTAGCAGTCGCAGTAAGCTCTATCATTGCGCGTGATCTCTTTCTGGAAAATTTAGAAAATCTGGGTAGAGAACTTGGTTATCAACTTCCAAGTGGGGCCGGAACGGCTTCTGACAAGGTAGCTAGCCAAATCCTTCGTGCTTATGGTATACAGGGGCTCAACTTCTGCGCCAAGCTACACTTTAAAAATACTGAAAAAGCCAAAAAACTGCTAGAAAGGTAAATTATGAAATATTTTAAATCGTTTTTAAAAAGAGTGAGGGAGTCTTATCCTCATCATCACTCTTGTCGCTTAGTCGTCTCTTTTCTCTGGAGGAATGTCAGCGTAGAAGGACATTCTATGGATCCCTACTCTAGCTAGATGGAGAAGTTCTCTTCGTTGTCAAACATCTTCCAATCAACCGCTTTTGATATCGTGGTTTGCTCATGAGGACGACGGGAAACAAGGACATCGTTAAGCGGGTCATTGGTATGCCAGGGAGATACCATCCGTTATGACAACGATAAACTCTATATTAACGGTCAAGAAACTGATGAGCCCTATTTAGCAGAATACCTCAAAGCGTTTCAAGGAAGATAAACTCAAAGCACCTATACTGGAACTGGTTGGGACGGCAAAAAGGGCGAATACTTTAGAAGTTTAGCTCAAAAGGCTCAGGCATTTACCCTAGATGTTAATTACAACACTAGCTTTACCTTCACTGTTCCGGAAGGAGAATATCTACTTCTAGGTGATGACCGTCTGGTATCTAGCGACAGTCGACATGTTGGTACCTTTAAGGCAAAAGATATCACCGGTGAAGCCAAATTCCGCTTCTGGCCACTCAAGCGTATCGGAACATTTTAAAAACTAGGAAGAGGCCGAGAGTTATCCATCTCAGCCTCTTCTCATTCTATTTTTGACTAAAATCTGGGATAAATTTTCTCAGACACTATTGTAAGGAATTTTATGGAAGTTTATTTTTCAGGCACCATTGAGCGCATTATTTTTGAAAATGTCAGCAATTTTTTCCGTATTTTGCTCCTAGATATTGATGATACCAATGCTGAAGACTTTGATGATTATGAAATCATCGTCACAGGTACTATGGCTGATATCATCGAAGGAGAGGAATACACCTTTTGGGGACAAATCGTCCAACACTCCAAGTATGGTGAACAGCTACAAATGACTCGCTATGAGAGAGCCAAGCCGACTAGTAAGGGCTTGGTCAAGTATTTCTCCAGCAGCCATTTTAAGGGAATTGGACTCAAAACAGCTCAGAAAATTGTGGATATTTACGGAGATAACACTATTGACAAAATCTTAGAAAATCCAGACAAACTCCAGTCTATCTCTGGACTCTCTGCTAAAAATCGTGAAGCCTTCGTCTCAACTCTTCGTCTAAATTACGGAACAGAGATGGTCTTAGCCAAACTGGCTAATTACGGCATCCCAAATAAACTAGCCTTCCAGATTCAAGACTTTTACAAGGAAGAAACGCTAGAGATTGTCGAGAATTATCCCTATCAACTGGTCGAGGATATCAAGGGCTTGGGATTTACCATTGCTGACCAACTGGCCCAAGAATTGGGAATTGAGAGTCAAGCTCCCGAACGCTTCCGTGCAGGTCTCGTCCATAGCCTCTTTCAAGGTTGCATGGAAACGGGAGATACCTATATGGAAGCTAGAGACTTGTTGGAGCAAACCCTCAACCTTCTTGAATCCTCCCGTCCAGTCGAACTAGAGCCGAGTCAAGTTGCCCAAGAGCTTGCTTATCTGATTGAAGAAGATAAGGTCCAGCAGATTGACACCAAAATCTTTGATAATAGCCTCTTTTTTGCAGAAGAAGGCATTCGTAGCCATCTCATCAGAATCCTCGAAAAAGGTCAGAGTAAAAAACAGGATCTAGAGACTATTCAAGAGCATATCACAACTGTTGAGGAAGAACTGGGGATTGAGTATGATAGTATTCAAAAACAGGCCATCTGCGATGCTATCCAGAACAAGGTCTTTATCCTTACAGGTGGACCTGGTACAGGTAAGACTACTGTTATCAACGGCATTATCGCTGTCTATGCTCTCTTAGAAGGACTAGATCTCAAAAAAAAGAGCAATCTGCCCATTCTCCTAGCTGCTCCAACTGGTCGCGCGGCTCGTCGCATGAATGAGCTAACAGGTCTACCTAGTGCTACCATTCACCGCCACCTAGGTATGACTGGAGACGACGACACCAGCCATCTTGAAGATTATCTGGATGCTGACTTTATCATTGTTGACGAGTTTTCTATGGTAGATACTTGGCTAGCTAACCAGCTCTTCTCCAATATCTCCTCTACCAGTAAAATCCTCATCGTTGGTGATAGTGACCAGCTGCCTTCTGTCAGTCCTGGTCAAGTCCTAGCAGATTTACTCCAGATACCAACCATCCCTCAAACACGTTTGGAAAGAATCTACCGTCAGAGCGAAGAATCAACCATCGTCACTCTTGCAAGTCAGATTCGTCAGGGAATATTGCCTGCAGATTTTACCCAGAAAAAAGCAGATCGCTCCTACTTTGAAATCGCTAGTAACCATATCCCTGCTAGCATTGAAAAAATCCTAGGTGCTGCTATCAGAAGTGGCATCCCTGCTCGTGATATTCAAGTTCTTGCCCCTATGTACCGTGGAACTGCTGGTATTGATGCCATCAACCAGCTCATGCAAGACCTACTCAATCCTCCACAAAAAGACCAGCTTAGCTTTGAAGCTCCTCAGTGTCACTATCGAACAGGAGATAAGGTCATTCACCTAGTCAACGATGCAGAGGTCAATGTGTTTAACGGTGACTTAGGCTACATCACAGACTTGATTCCAGGAAAATACACTGAATCCAAGCAAGATGAAATTATGATTAATTTTGACGGCAATGAAGTCTCCTATCCTCGAAATGAATGGTACAAGATTCGCTTAGCCTATGCCATGAGTATCCATAAGTCTCAGGGTAGCGAGTTTCCAGTTGTGATTCTTCCGATTACTAGTGCTAGCAAACGCATGCTGGAGCGCAATCTCATCTACACTGCTATCACTCGTGCCAAAAGTAAACTGATCCTACTAGGCGAAATACAGGCCTTTGACTATGCAACCCAACATATCGGAACAGCTCGTAAGACCTATCTAATTGAACGTTTCGCTGACTTAATAGAATCAACTGATAAAACTGGTAAATCAGCTACTGAAACTACACCAGTTACAGATACTGAACAATCCTACATTCTAACCGAAGAAAACTGGGCTAGTATCCCAGCTATGATTGGGATTAGCCAAGAAGACCTACAAGAATTTTTCGGAAAATAAAGCATAAGAAAACCCACCGATTCGGTGGGATTTTTATCTTTTCAGATTATTTTACTGTTGCAGTGCTTGTGATCAATTCAACAGCTTTCTTCACTGCGATATCGTGTTTCAACATTTCAGCTGAAAGCAAGCTTTGTACTTGTGCAACTTCCATGTTGTAATCTGCAGCCAATTGCTCGATTTCTTTTTGGATTTCTTCGTCAGTAGCGTCAAATCCTTCAGCTTTTCGCAACTGCTTCGATAACAAGGTTAGTCTTAGTACGTGACTCAGCTTCTGCTTCGTATTGTTTGTGAAGGTCTTCTTGAGTAGTTCCAGTGATTTGGAAGTACATGTCAGGGTTAATACCTTGACGTTGCAAGTTTCCAAGGAATTCATTTACTGAACGGTGAACTTCTTCGTGGATCATTTCTTCTGGAAGTTCTACGATTTCAGCATTTTCAACTGCTTTATCGATTGCTGCACCTTCAACTGCATCTTTTGTAAGCTTCTTCTTTAGCAGCAGCCAATTCCTTGCGGTATTTTTCTTTCAATTCAGCAAGTGTTTCAACTTCTTCATCGATGTCTTTTGCAAGTTCATCATCAAGAGCTGGAACTTCTTTCGCTTTTACTTCGTGGATAGTTGTCACGAATTTAGCTTCTTTACCTGCAAGGTCTTCAGCTTGGTAGTCTTCTGGGAATGTTACGATAACATCAACAGTTTCACCAGCTGAGTGACCTACCAATTGGTCTTCGAAACCAGGGATGAATTGACCTGAACCAAGTCCAAGTGAGAAGTTTTCACCTTTTCCGCCGTCAAATTCAACACCGTCGATAGAACCAACGAAAGTCGATAACAACAGTGTCACCGTTTTCAGCAGCAGCTTCTTTGATAACCAATTCAGCCAAGTTGTTGCGTTCACGTTCGATACGCTCTTCAACGTCAGCATCAGTTACTTCTTTTTCTACATCAACTGATACTTCAAGGTTTTTGTAGTCGCCCAATTTAACTTCAGGTTTTGTAACAACTTCAGCAGTGATAACCCAGTCTTGACCTTTTTCCATTGAAGTTACGTCAATTTTTGGTTGTGCAACGACTTCAAGACCAGCTTCTTTTACAGCTGCTTCATAAGCGTTTGGCAAAAGAGCGTTCATAACGTCTTGGTAAAGTGACTCTTCACCAAATTTTTTGTCGAAGATAGGACGTGGAAGATGACCCTTACGGAAACCAGGAACGTTAAGAGATTTCTTTACTGAGTTAAATACACGGTCCAATTCTGGTTTGATTTGGTCTTGAGAGATAGTGAAAGTCAAGACACCACGGTTTGTTTCTTTGTTTTCAAATGATACAGACATTCTGTCATTTCTCCTTAAAATTTTTAAATACA